>Ga0194132_10000661_pt1 | contig 70414 bp, 72 predicted proteins | sample TA2KigOf80mmetaG_FD_148612 | JGI IMG/M metagenome (GOLD analysis project Ga0194132, IMG submission 148612) | Freshwater microbial communities from Lake Tanganyika, Tanzania - TA2015054 Kigoma Offshore 80m | ecosystem: Environmental > Aquatic > Freshwater > Lake | place: Tanzania: Lake...
CCTCGGAGAAAGGCGCGCCGGGCGAAGCGCCGGCCTCCGCCGAGGCAGACGGCCCGCCCCCGCCCGAAGTCATCATCATGGAACAGGCGAAGGAATCGCCCGACCGGCCCAAGGCGACGCTGCCGTTCCGCGTCTTCGCGAAGGACTGGAGCCTGCCTCCGCTGTCGCTGTTGCGCCCGCCGGAGCCGCCTGTCGCGGCCGACCATGAGCAATCGACCATTTCGAAGGCGATCGAGCAGGCGCTGGCCGAGCATGGCGTGGAGGTGCGGGTCGCGGAGATTCGACCCGGTCCGGCGGTCACGATGTATGGCCTGGCACCGGGTTGGAATTACCGCGGCGCGAAGAGCGCGGCGAACGGGGCGCCGGGAGAGGGACGCTCCCGCGTCCGCGTCGACGCGATATTGGCGCGCGAGAAGGACCTCGCGCTCGCGCTGGCCGCGCCGAGCCTGCGTATCGAGGCGCCGGTGCCGGGCGAGTCGGTCGTCGGCATCGAGGTGCCGAACCGCAAATCGCAAGTCGTCACCATGCGGACGGTGATGGCGTCCGAGTCCTACAAGAAGGCCTTGGAGAAGGATGGCCTGCCGGTGGCGTTGGGCGTCGGCTCGGCCGGCGAGCCGACGGCTATCGACCTACTCACGATGCCGCACCTGCTCATCGCCGGGGCCACGGGCAGCGGCAAGAGTGTGTGCATCAATACGATCATCGCCTCGCTGATCAAGGACCAGCACCCCTCGAAGGTGCGGATGCTGCTCATCGACCCGAAGCGCGTGGAGCTCACGCCGTACAACGGCATACCGCACCTAGTGAACCCGGTCGTGGTGGAGCCTGACCGCGTGGTGCGGCTGATGCGCGGCGCGGTGGAGGAGATGCTGCGCCGCTACAAGCTGCTGGAGGAGGCGGGGAGCCGCAACATTCAGTCCTACAATAAGAACCCGAGGGCGAAGGGGAAGCTGCCCTACTTCGTCATCTGCATCGACGAGCTGGCCGACCTGATGATGACCTCCGCAGTGGACGTCGAGCAGTGCATCATCCGGCTGGCGCAGCTGGGCCGTGCCACCGGCATCCACATGATCATCGCCACGCAGCGCCCATCGGTGAACGTCATCACGGGCTTGATCAAGGCGAACATGCCAAGCCGCATGTCCTTCTCAGTCGCCTCGCAAATCGACTCGCGCACCATCCTGGATACCGCCGGCGCCGAGAAGTTGCTGGGGCGAGGCGACATGCTGTTCTTGCCGTCGGACGCGGCAAAGCCGCGGCGCATCCAGGGCGTCTACATCTCGGAGGAAGAGGCGGAGGCGCTCGCCAATTTCTGGCGGGCTCAGAACGGGCCGCCTCCGGAGCCGATCGACCTCGAAGGGCTGGCTCGTGCCGCCGAGAAGGTGAAGTCGCCGGCAGGTGGCGACGCGGATGACGACGCGGACGGCGATGACGCCCTGAGCGGCGATGACCGCCTGTACGAGCGCGCGCTGCAGATCGCCGTCGCCAACAAACAGGTGTCGACGTCGATGCTCCAGCGCAAGTTGCGCATCGGCTACCCACGCGCCGCGCGACTGATGGAGCAGTTCGAGGAAGAGGGCGTGGTGGGGCCAAGCCGCGAAGCCGGCAAGCCGCGCGAGGTTATCTACCAGCCGCCGAGCCCGGCAACGCCTCCGCCCGAGCACTAGGGCAAGGGCCGTCGAGGGCGGCAGTCGGTTCGCCACCACCCAACCGAACCGGGATTGTACCAGGGCTAGGCGTCGTTCGACGTTTATTACCTAGTGGTGGTGATTCGCGGGAGAGCCGCTATCAGCCGAGCGCTCCATGGCCTCGAAAATCGGCCAACCGACGTGCTCGTGATTCATTGACCAAGTCTCGAAAAGCATCTAAATATCCGTACATTGCCACGGCTCAGCAGGCGGTGGCGGGCAGGCGCGCAACTGCCAAAAGGCGATGACGATGCAAGCTGCACAGGTCACGCGGGTCCAGCGGGTCGCTCCACGAGCGCAGGCCGCCGCCGCTCGGCCGGCGTCCATGCCGCGGTGGATGTATAGCTTCGGCGCCTTCCATTTCGGCGCCGCCCCGATGGACAGCCTGCAGCTGCTGTTCGTGACCGCCGTGCTCGGCACGACCCCCGCGATCACCGGCCTCGTCGATGCCATCGGTTATCTCGGCACTATCGTCACATCGCTGATGCTGGCCGTGTGGCTGCGGCCCACCGGCAACATCGCCCGCCTGTTCGTGTGGACCGTGGCGGGCATGGGCGTGGCGATGATTTGCTTCGCGCTCGTGCAGAGCACGCTCCTCGCCATCCTGCTCGCCTTCGTCATCGGCCTGCTGCAAGGGCCGCCCAGTGTCGTCGCTCCGCTGCTCGCGGCCGAGCATGTGCGGGCGCAGCTGGACAACCCGTTCACGCATCTCAGCCGCGCATCGTCGCTGGGGGCGGGCATCGGCGTCGCGCTGTCGGCGCTGTGGCTGGTCATGGCCGTCGACATGGTGACGCAAGGCATGGCGCTGCGCCTGTTGTTCGCCGGGCTTGGCGGCATCGCTATCGCGGGCGCGTGGTGGGCGCAGATCACGCTGCGCGCCCCCAAGCCGGTGCGCCGGCTGGCGCAAACCGGGCAACCGCCCGCCGAGCCGCCCGTGGACGCCACGTCGCTGCTGGCCCAGCTCAGTTGGAGCGAGAAGGCGGTCGCCACCGCGGCCAGGAGCGTGCGCGCGCCGCTGCTCACCGACGCCCTCTTCTTCTACCTAGCCGCGACCACGCTACTGGCGGTTGGCGTCGGCATGTCGTTCACCGCCATCCACTCGTTCACGGCGTCCGAGCTGGGCGCGCCGTTGAGCCTGCTGATGGTCGCCATCCTCGCCATGCGGTTCATCGGCTTCTACATCTCGGGCCCGGCGGGCCGGGGCCGGCCCTCGCTGCTGGCCTTCCAGAGCCAAGGCGTGGCCGCGATGATGCGCGCGGTCTCCATCGCGCTCCTCGGGGTGGTGGCGCTCGTGCTGGACGGCCCGGCCGCCATCGCGGGGGTGTTGCTGCTGGTGGCGCTGTGGGGCATGTCGCTCGGCATATTCAACGTCATGGGGGCGCAGATCACCGCCGACCTCGCAATGCCAGGCCGCTGGCGCCAGAGCCAGGCGCTGTTCACCACTCTCACGAACGTGGGGGCGCTTCTCGGCGCGCTGTTCGGCGGCTACATCGCGGGCGTGCTCGGCTTTGGCCCCATGTTCCTGATCGCCGCCGCGTGCACCGCTGTCGCGGCGCTACTGCTGCTGCGGAGTTAGGCCGTGAACATCATGGCGCGGCTCGCGGCCGTCACCACGCCCATCGAGGCCGCGCGGATGCGCGTGGCGGCGGCGTTCGGGCGCGTTTGGTACGCGGCCCTGGCCCGCCTGCCGCTGCCGTCGTATCACAAGTGGACGGGCATGCTCGACTACCTCGTCCAGCTGATCCGCACGCCCGCGCCGCAGGCCGACCCGGCCGACCCGACGACGGACCCGCTCATCCAGTTCGTGGAGCACGCGGGTCAGCGGTGGGCATGGCGGCGCACCGCGTGGATAGCGCAGACATCGGAGCTGGCGTCGGCGCTGGCCGACGTGATGACAATGACGCTGAAATCGCTGGACATGCCTAGCCATGTCGCGACCAGCGGGCAGACGGTGGAGATCGTCTCGCAGTATTGCCCTTTCATCCGCAGCATGGTGCGCGGCATTCCGGTGACGAAGCAGGTGTGCCAGCGGGTTTGCGGCGAGCGGCACTCGCTGTTCAACTCGATCGTGTCGGGGTTGCCGGTGCCGGTGGAATACACGGCGCCGTCGAAGATGGGCCACGGCGACACGCGCTGCGTGAAACGGCTGCGCGTGATGCGGGCTGCCGGGCGTGAGGGTTAGCGTCCGCTCGCGGATCGAACCGTCGCCGTGTACAGAGCCCCGCTCCAACAGCGGGGCTCTCGCTTCTTGGGAGGGCCAGGAGAGGCCTTGGCCGTCTAGTGCTTGTGGACAGCCGGCAGCGCGTCGACCTCGGCAAGCCGCGCTTGCAGCCCCTTCCAGATGTGGTCGTACTCCTTGAGCACGTCCTTACTGGCGAGGACGCTGGGCTTGGTGTCGGTGCGGTAGTCGCGCCGCATCGCGACCTGGCCGAGAAACGCGAGCCCCAGATCCTTCGCGAGCTGCTCGCCGGCGCCGCCGCCGAACATATCGCCGGTCATGTTCTCCACGATGCCGAGGACGTTGACGTTGAGCTTACGGACCATGTTGATGGAGCGCTTGGCGTCGAGCGCGGCGAGACTCTGCGGCGTCGTCACGATCACGAAACCGTCCAGCGTCAACGTTTGCATGATGGTCAGCGGCGCGTCGGACGTTCCCGGCGGCAGGTCGACGACGAGAAAGTCCAGGTCGCCCCACTCGGTCATCTGGAGGAATTGGTTGATCGCGTTATGGATCATGGGACCGCGGAAGATGATCGCCTCGTCCTCCTTCTCTTGGAAGAAGGACATGGAGACGACGCTGACGCCATGGGCCTCCGCCGGCTCGATGCGGCCCTCGTGGACGTGCGCGGGCTCGGTGGCGCCGATCACCTTGGCGACATTGGGGCAATCGATGTCGGCGTCGAGCAGGCCCACGCGGAAGCCCTGCTTGGCGAGGTAGGCGGCGAGGTTGACGGCCACGGTGGTCTTGCCGACGCCGCCCTTCCCGCTATAGACGCCGATTTTGGTCTTGATGCGGCCCAACGTTTCGGTGATGCGCCGGCGCTGCTCCCACTGGCCCTTGATCTGGCGCAGGCGCGCCTGGCGCTGTTCTTCCGACATCTGCGGGGGCTGGTGCTGGTGTGTCATTCGTCGCTCCTCGGAGCCGCGCGGGTCGCGGGCAAGCAAGCGCCCCGACGGGTGATCGGGGCGCGCGAGATGGAGATTAGGATAGCACGTCAGTCGATGCCGAGGAGCTTCTTGCCCTCGTCGGTGATGCGCTCGGGGCTCCACGGCGGCTCGAAGACGATTTCGACGTTGACGTCGTTGACGCCCTCGAGCTCGGCGATGGCCCACTCGGCCTGTTGCGCGATGTAGGGGCCCATGCCGCATCCGGCGGCGGTGAGCGTCATCGTGACCTTCACGTTGTTCTCGGGCGTCACGTCCACGCCGTAGATCAATCCGAGGTCTACCACGTTCACGGGAATCTCGGGATCGTAGACGTCGCGGAGAGCGTCCTTCACCTGCTCGGTCGTCAATGACTGCGCCATCGCCGTTCCCTCTTTTCTAGGCCATGATCGGCTTCAAGGACTATTGTAGGAAAAGGCGATTTCCATTGTCAAGAATTACTGGCGGGCGGCTTGGCTGTCCACGACGGCCTTCACGAACGCCTCCGCGTGTTCGCGGCTGCCGGCCAGCGCGAAATACATCGTGGCGCCGAACCGCGTCACCATGAGGTGCAAGCCCGGCTCAATGGGCCGGTGATACGCCCTTTGACCTTCCACGGCGGCCGCCTCCAGGCCAGCCTTGCCGGCGAAGCTGTCCAGCGTCCAGCCGAGCATCAGGCCGCCCACGCCCGCGTTGCCCACCGCGATGATGCCAAGCCCGGCTTCGCGGAAGGCTTCGGGCCGTGGGCTCGCCCGGCACCCGCGCGATATCGCTGGCGTAGACGGCGAATGCATGGTTCTCCAGCTTGATGGAGGCCAGGGCGCCGTCGAGCCCGGCCGCTTCCACGCCGCGCCCCGCCAGCAGCGTGTCGACACCCGAGGAGGCGTTGCGGATGAAACCGGCCGCGATGGCCTCGCCCGGCGCGTCCTCGGGCAATAGGCGCACCGTGTGCCACAGCTCCGGATAGCGCGATGCGATGCTGGCCCGCGTGTCCGAGGACCAGGCGCGTTGGAGGTCGCTGGCCCAGACGGGGTCAGTCGAGGCGCCGAGGTGCAGCGCGGACCCGCTCGCGGTGACCCACGACAACTGCCTTGCTCTGTCGCCCGCCTCGATGCGCGCGGCAAGGGCAGAGGCCGCCCGCGCGTCTCGCAGGTCGGCGTAAACGCCCCATTCGCTCCGCGCGGCGCGCGCGGCGACCTCCAAGACGTGCGGGACGCTGTGAGTTTGGCCGGCGAGATCGCTGTCGCCGAACGCCGAGGTTGCCAAGCGCACCCCTTGCGCGCTCCCGCCGTAAACGTAGGCGTTCAGCTCCACATCGGGGATGCCGCGCGCCTCGAACCCCGGCGGTAGCTCCGGCTCGCCCGGAGTGGCGGCCGCCACGCATGCCGCGAGCGAGCTTATGGCGGCCAACAAGGTGGCAAGCGTCGAGACAGCGGACCTAACGCGGCGAAGGCGCATGCGGGCGCTCCCCTTTCGATGCGATCGCGGCGACCTCTTGCGTCGCCATCAGTTTCTTCACTTCCACCATCTCGTCGCGGAGCAGCGCCGCCTTCTCGAACTCCAGGTTCTTGGCGGCGGCGCGCATTTGTTTGTCCAGGTCGGCCGCCAGCTTCGCGAGGTCCACCTTCGAGAGGTCGCGGCGCACCGCGTACTCGGCTTTCGGTTCGGCGGCCTCGCGCACGCGCTCCGTGATGTCGTGCACGGCCTTCACGATGCCCTCCGGCTTGATGCCGTGCGCCTCGTTGTAGGCGCTCTGGATCGCGCGGCGCCGCGTCGTTTCGTCCATCGCGGAGCGCATGGAATCGGTGACGCGGTCGGCGTACATGATGACTTGGCCGTTCACATGCCGCGCCGCCCGGCCCATCGTCTGGATGAGCGACGGGGTCGAACGGAGGTAGCCTTCCTTGTCGGCGTCAAGGATGGCGACGAGGCTGACCTCGGGTAGGTCGAGGCCCTCACGGAGGAGGTTGATGCCGACGACGACGTCGTAGATGCCGAGTCGCAAGTCGCGCAGAATCTCGATGCGCTGCAGCGTGTCGACCTCGGAGTGCAGATAGTGCACCTTGACGTTCATCTCCCGCAGGTAGTCGGCCAGCTCCTCCGCCATGCGTTTCGTCAGCGTCGTCACGAGAGAACGTTCGCCGCGCCGCACGCGCAGGTTAATCTGCTCGAGCAGGTCGTCGATCTGTCCTTTGGTCGGTTTAACTTCAATCGTTGGGTCGACCAGGCCCGTTGGGCGGATCACCTGCTCGACCACTTGCTGGCTCTGCTGCATCTCATAGGGCCCCGGCGTGGCCGACACGAAGACCACCTGATTCACGCGGCGCTCGAACTCCTCGAAGCTCAACGGGCGGTTGTCGCGCGCGGAGGGGAGCCGCCAGCCGTAGTCGATGAGCTGGTCCTTGCGCGACATCTCGCCGTGGAACATGGCGCGGAGTTGCGGCACGCCCATGTGCGATTCGTCGATGAACATGAGGTAGTCGTCGGGGAAGTAGTCGAGCAGCGTCCACGGCGCGCTGCCGCGCGGGCGGCGGCCAATGGGCTGCGAGTAGTTTTCGATGCCGGCGCAGTAGCCGGTTTCCTTCAGCATCTCCAGGTCATACTTCACGCGGTGCTCGAGGCGCTGCGCTTCCAGCAGCTTGTTGTGCTGGCGGAACCACTCGATGCGCTCCCGCAGCTCGTCCTCGATGTCGACGACGGCCGCGTCGAGCTTGTCTTTCGACGTGACGAAGTGCTTGGCCGGGTAGATGTCGATGCGGTCACGCTCGGCGATCAGCTCGCCGGTGAGCGGGTCGAGCACGACGATGCGCTCCACCTCGTCACCGAAGAACTGGATGCGGACGGCGTGATCGTCGTAGGCGGGCAAAATCTCCAGCGTGTCGCCACGGATGCGGAACTTCGTGCGGGCAAGGTCGTAATCGTTCCGCTCGTACTGCATTTCGATCAGGCGGCGCACCATCTTGTTACGGTTCTTGCGCTCGCCTTTCCGCACCGTTTCGACGAAGTTGAAGTATTCCGACGGCGAGCCCAAGCCGTAGATGCAGGAGACCGAGGCAACGACGAGGGTGTCGCGGCGCGTCATCAGCGCGCGCGTGGAGGCGTGGCGCAGTTTGTCGATCTCGTCGTTGATGTCCGCTTCCTTTTCGATGTAGGTGTCGGTGCTGGGAACGTACGCCTCCGGCTGGTAGTAGTCGTAGTACGAGACGAAGTATTCGACGGCGTTGTTCGGAAAGAACTCGCGGAACTCCGTCGCCAGCTGCGCGGCGAGTGTCTTGTTCGGCGCGATCACCAAGGTGGGCTTTTGTATCGCCTCCACCACCTTGGCCATGGTGTAGGTCTTGCCGGAGCCGGTCACGCCGAGCAGCGTTTGGGCGCGCATGCCAGCGCGCACGCCATCCGCCAGCTTGTGGATCGCCTGCGGCTGGTCGCCGCGCGGCTCGAAGTCGGAGACGACTTTGAACGGCACGCCTTCGTCGGTGCGTTGAATCGATAGTGTCATGGCTGCTCTCCCAGCATGCACCGCAAGAGGGCGCGGATCCGCGGCGTCTCGCGAAGGGCCTCAGCGAACCGGTCGATCGCTTCCTTGTTCACCATCATGGGGCCACGGCCGAAGCGCGGGCCATGGTAGTAGCAAAACCGCAGCGCCTCGGCGCCGTCGTCGTAGCGCAGCAGTTGAATCGTGGGCTCATGCCAAGGCGTCGGCTTCGCTGCCTCCTCGACGATTTGGCCGGCGCCCCACGGCATCGCGAAGGGGCGCGGCACGGGGCGCGAAGCTGTCGCGGGCTCGGCTACGGGCTTGCTCATCCGCTTGACCATGGCATCACCTCCGCCGGCGCGGCTCTAGCGGCCCACCATTCATGGTAAGCCTGGCGTCGCTACAGTGTATCGCGACGGGGATCAAACGGCCCGGCGCGCCAGCCACACCATGTCATCGCTGTGGGGCCGCAGCGGGCCGCCCTTGAAGTCGCCGTGGACCGCCTCCGGCGCGAACCCGGATAGGCGGAGCAGGTGCTCCATCTCGAAGCGGAACGTGTAGCGCACGTCGAACTCGTGGTGCAGGCGCCGCGAGACCTTGCCGCCGGGCCGCACCTCGCGGAGATCGACCCGGACGTGGTTGACCTGGGCCAGGTGGTCCCACCGATTGCGTCCGTGGATCGACCAGTAGCGACCGCCGCGCCCCTGCCGCACGTCGCGCAGGTGAAAGGGCGAAGTGTCCTCGTCGGCGAGCATCGAGATGTCCGGGTTGAAGAGGTCGAACGCGAGCAGGCCTCCCGGCGCGAGGTGCTCCGCGGCCGTCTGGAGCGCTGCGAACTGATCCTCGACCATGAGCATCGATTGGAATGAGCGGAAGGGCATGACAGCCAGCGCGAACCGCCGGTCGAGGCGCATCGTCCGCATGTCGTCGACGCGCAGGTGAATGCGGGAGCCGTATGGCGATGCGTCCGCTTTCCGCCTCGCGACGTCGAGCATCCTTGGCGACGCGTCGATGCCGGTGACGTCGGCGCCGGCCGCCGCCATTCGCAGCGTGACGCGGCCCGTTCCGCAGCCCAACTCCAGCACGGGGCCATGCGCCTCCGAGGCCAGGCGCGTGTAGAACGGCAGGTCGTGCTTCAGGTATGCGTAAACCTCGTCGTAGGTCTCTGCCCATGCGTCGAACCATTGCGCCGGTTGCACGTTTACGCGGGTTTCGAGCGCGAGGCGCGTGTCTTGGGGGCGGCGGCTCGTGAGCGGCCGCCGGTCGAGCGCGGGTGCTTCGGCGTGGGGCCGCTGGGCGCCGGACCGCCAGCCGTGGCCTCCGTCTCGGTGCGCGGCATCGGCAGCGAGGCAAGCGGAGCGGGCGCGGCCCTGGCGACCTGCTCCGCTTCGCGCAGGATGCGCTCGGCGGTAAGGTAGTGCTCCAGCGCTTGCCCGTGGGGGTGCCCCGCGCGCTCCCAGAGCGTGTATGCGAGCTGCTCGATCTCTCGTTGCGCCGGCATGACTTGTTCCTCCTGATGTCGTGTGCCGTGCGACCTGTGGTGGTCGATGCGCGCACCAGTCTAGGGAACGAGATGCGCCAGCGGAACCGGGAAACGATGCGGGAAAAATGAACAGGGGAGAGAGCGAGCTCCCTCCCCTGCCATCATCTTACCGCGGACACCAGCCGATTACTTCTTGCCAGGCTTGGCGGCGGGCTTGGCGGCGGGCTTGCCAGCGCTCTTCATTGTCCGTGCCCTCCTTTCATCGGATGCTGGTGGACAATCATTCGGGCCTGCCGTGTCATCGACCATGACCGACGAGACGCAGCCTTCGGCGCGTTTGGCCCTATCAGGTAATGTCGTTGGTTGCGCGAAGCCGGAGCCGCTGCGCGAACGCTCGCGGCCGGTTTGGCGGTGAGGGGGCCGGTGTTTGGAATCGACGTGTGAGGGATCGTGGCTATTGAACCCAGTGTCCGCACAGCGATCCGAACGATGTCGTGTCTCTCGATAGGCTCGGCATCGTGGCTTAGGGCCACTGGCTGGCTATCTTTGAAACGTCGTGACGACGGCGCGTACATGCTGAAAGGCACGACCTAAGAGTGTGTTGAAACTAGTGAAGATTAGATCATTCCTTTCACGTCACGTCAACGGAGAAACAGGCCTGTTGCCGGGCGATTTCAGTGGAGTTTCGCGAGTTGCCGTCCGAGGCCCCACGCGCTCTCAGCGGGGAGCGCCGAGTCGGCGCAGCGCGCGGCGCACGCGCTCCTCGACCGGCAGGCCCTCGGCGGACTCGACCGCCAACGCCTGCCGCGCCTCCGCGGCCGAGAAGCCGAGCCCCAACAGCCATTGCAAGGCGGGGTCGCCGGCGTCGTTGGAGGTGGCCGCCAGGACGGTCGCGGGAATGCCGGCGCTCTCCTCCAGCTTGCCCTTGAGTTCCAAGACGATGCGCTCGGCGGTGCGCTTGCCGACGCCGTGGGCTCGCGTCAACGCGCGCGTGTCGCCGGCGACGATCGCGGCGGCGGCGTCGGCGGGCGAGAGGGCGGATAGCACGGCGAGCGCGACACGCGGCCCAACGCCGTTCACTTGCAGGAGCGCCTCGAAGAGCTGCAGGCCGGGCGCGGTGGCGAAACCGTAGAGCTGCAAGTCGTCCTCGCGCACCACCAGGTGCGTGTGCAGGTGCACCCGCGACTCGTCGGCTCGCATGCTTGCGAGATCGCTGGCGGGGACGGACACCTTCAGTGTCACGCCGCCGCCGATGCGAACGAGGGCGAAATCGGCGCCGCGGGATACGAGCACGCCTTCGATGGCGGCGACGAGGCTCATGCCGTTCGCACCTTGGCCGTCACCCGCCAGTGCGCGAGGTGGCAGAGGGCGACGGCGATGGCGTCCGAGGCGTCCTCGGCGATCGGCTCGGGCGGCAGGCCGAGCACTAGCTGTAGCGTGCGCTGCACCTGTGCCTTCGTGCTCGCGCCATAGTCGGCAACGGCGCTCTTCACCTGCGACGGCAGATAGCGATGGACCTCCATGCCCGCGCCGGCCGCCAGCAGCAGTCCCACGGCCTGCGCCTGCCCCACCGCGACCGCCGACTTGGCGCCACGCTCCGGCGCGACGAACGGCTCTTCGATGGCGAGGTGGTCAGGGCGCCACGCATCCACCACTTGCCCGAGCGCCAGATAGAGGAAGCGCAATCGCTGATGCACCGGTTGTCCGCGCGGTGCGTCCAGCGTGCCCCACGCCACGCAGCGGACGCTGGGCCCCGCCACTTCCAGAACGCCGTAGCCCATGTGCTGCGTTCCTGGGTCCACGCCGAGTACGCGCACCGGTCAACCTCCCCGCAGGCAAAACGAATGGCGCCTGCCTCGCGGCTGACGCCATTCTATGATGCCCATGTCCCATGGAGAACGGCCTGCCGCCACGCCTGCCGCCAACTATGCGGCGCCGTATTCCTCCAGCGCTTCCTTGGCGAAGTCGGCGTTGGTGAACACCTGTTGCACGTCGTCCAATTCCTCGAGGCGGTCCATCAGGCGCAACGTTTGCACGGCGGAGCCGCCGTCGAGCGCCAGCGTCGTCTTCGGCACCATGCCGATGGTTGCGTTCGAGGCTTCGAGCCCGGCGGCCTTGACGATCTTGGTGATCGCTTCCAGGGAGGCGGGCGGGCCGATGATCTCCAGCGAGCCGTCTTCCACCTTGAAGTCGTCCGCTCCGGCGTCGATGGCGGCGAGTGCAACCTCCTCCGCCTTCGCCTCGTCAACGTCGTCGACGGTGACGATCGCCTTGCTGTCGAACACCCAACCGACGGAGCCGGTTTCGCCAAGGTTGCCGCCGCCGCGCGTGAAAGCCGCCCGCACTTCGGAGGCCGTGCGGTTGCGGTTGTCGGTCATCGCCTTCACCAGGATCGCGGCGCCGCCGGGCCCATAGCCCTCGTAGGCGATCTCCTCGAAGCGCGCGCCGGAGTCGCTGACGCCGAGGCCCTTCTTGATAGCGCGCTCGACGTTCTCGCCGGGCATGTTCGCCGCGCGCGCCTTGTCCACGGCGAGGCGCAGGCGGAAGTTCATGTTGACGTCGCCGCTGCCACCCTCGCGCGCGGCGACGGATACTTCGCGGGCGAGCCGGGTAAAGGCGGCGCCCTTCTTCGCGTCGAGCGCCGCTTTCTTGTGCTTGATCGTCGCCCATTTGGAGTGACCGGACATGTGCTCATCTCCAACGTCCCGCGAACCGGCGGGTATGAGGTTCCAGGCATCAGTGGGATTCTAGCATCGGGGGCGCGCCGGGAGAGAACGCCTAGGCTTGCGGCGGCGCCGGAGCCTGGGGCGCCTGGCCGGCATCCCGATGGTGGGAGCGGCGCCGTCGCGGGCGGAGCGGGCGCGCCGGCTTGGGGGCCGCCACCGGTCGAGGCTCGAGGCCCTGGGGTATGGCGACGCGCATGCGTCTCGCGGCCAGGTCGACCTCCACCACCACGTCGCCGATGGCGGGAAGCAGCCACTCTTGCCGCTCGTCGCGCACCACGAATACATCGTTGGCGCCGGTTTCCAGCACCTCGACCAACCGGCCAAGCGGCTCGCCCGACTCGGCCACGACATCCATGTCGATGATCTGATAGTGGTAGTAGGTGCCTTCGGGCGGCTTGGGGACGGCGCGTTCCGGCACGAACACCGGCTCGCGCACCAACTCTGCGCCCGCCTCCGGGCTGTCGATGCCGTTGAGCTTCACTAGCAGGATGTGCTGCTGTGTTTGAACGCGGGCGACCACGAAGCGTTGGCCCTTGATGTGGATGGCCGCGCGCGGCCGGAACCGTTGGGGGTTGGCTGTCTGCGGAAGGATGCGCAAGCGGCCGTCGTGGCTGTGCGTGCCGACGACAACGCCAACCTGGACATAGGCATCCAGGGCCGCGGGTTTGGCGTCCGGCGTGGAAGCGGCGGTCTGTTCCTTGGGGGGCTTAGACGATCTCGAGGGTGACACGCTGGTCGTGCTTGATGGCCGCGACGCGGAGGAGCACGCGCATCGCCTGGGCCACCCGGCCTTGGCGGCCAATGATCTTGCCTTTGTCGTCGGGGTGGACCTCGAGCTTAATCACCACTTGTCCGTCGGCCACCTCTTCCGCGACCTTCACGTCGTTCGGATTGGCGACGATGGACTTGGCGATGAGTTCGACCAACTCCTTCATTAGGCTCCGGCTTTCCCTGTTACGCCCTGACTCTTCAAGATCTGCGCGACGGACTCCGATGGCTGTGCCCCGGCCTTGATCCAGTATTGGACGCGCTCTTGATTGATCGACACCGTTGGAGGGTTGGTCAGCGGGTTGTAGATGCCGACCTGCTCGACGAACGCGCCATCGCGGGGAGCCGCGATATCGGCCACCATGATGCGATAGCTGGGTTGCTTCTTCTTGCCTACGCGGCTCAAACGGATGCGGAGCATGAAAGGGCAGACTCCTGGGACACAAATTCCTAACGTCAGCAAAAAGCGATTGTAGAGTGGCGCCATTGCCTTGTCAACGCGACAAACGCCTTGAGGAAGCCGTTGTCGGGCCACGCGCCATCCGCGCCGGCATGCCGGGAACTCCACCGTGACTCCCGCCTTGACATCAATGCCCCACGCTCAATCGGGAGGTCAATGGATCGGGCAGGCCGGCCTCCGCCATGAGCCGTTGCGTCTCCGCGATGTCCTACCAGACGCGGCCGAGCGAGATCGCCTCGGCCCCCTCATCGTAAACGGCGTACGCGGCGCGCGGATCGCCGTCGCGGGGCTGCCCCACGCTGCCGGGATTGACCGCTACGCGCAGGTTGCCCAGCTCCACGCGCAGGCCGTCGGGCCCCGGCTGCCGCAGCCCATCGCCCTCGATACACGCGAACGGCAGGTGCGAATGGCCCACCAACACGACCTTGGCGCCCGTTTCGTACCATGCGTCTGTCGCCTGCCCAAAGCTCAGCAGGTAACCGCGCAGCGGGTCGGCCGGCGTGCCGTGCACCAAGACGAACGGCTCTCGCGACTCCGAGATGGGCAACGCGGTGAGGTAATCGTGGGCCTCCGGGGTGAGCTACGTCATCGTCCACCGACACGCCTCGGCCGCGAAGTAGTTGAAGTCTTCCAGCCCGAGCCGGCCGACGGCGGCCGCATCGTGGTTGCCGGTGATAGCAAGGGCGCCGAGGCTCCGGAGCCGCTCGACGCACTCGACGGGCTTCGGGCCATAGCCGACGATGTCGCCGAGGCACCAGACGGCATCCGCGGCGCCGTAGCGCTCGGCGTCGAGCAGCACCGCATCGAGGGCGGGCAGGTTGGAATGGATGTCGCTGACGATGAGCACGCGCATGGCGTCATTGTACCGGGCGGCGGCGCGGCTTTGCGTATAATCGCCTCATGACCACCGTGCGTGACATCGGCGAGTTCGGGCTGATCGACCGCATCGCGCGCCGCATCGCCGATGCCCACCTCCGGCCTCCGGCTTACGAGGAGTTCAAGCTGCGGATCGGCATTGGTGACGACGCGGCCGCGTGGCAGTTGACCGGCGGCATCGAGGTCTGCACCACCGATACGATGGTGGAGGGCACGCACTTCCGCTCCGACACGCTCTCGTGGGGCGACGTGGGCTGGAAGCTGGCGGCCGCGAATATCAGCGACATCGGCGCCATGGGCGGCATTCCGCTCTGCGCCGTCGTCACGATGGGCCTGCCCGCCACGTTGCCGACGGCATCGGTCGACGATCTGTACGACGGCATGCTCGCGGCGATGAATGCCTACCGCGCGCTGTTGGTCGGTGGCGACATCGTCAACTCGCCGGTCGCCTTCGTATCCATGACCCTGACCGGCGTTTGCGTCGGCGAGCCGATGATTCGCACGGCGGCCAGGCCGGGCCACGTCATCGGCGTCACCGGTCCATTGGGGGCGTCGGGCGGCGGCTTATGGCTGCTGCTGCAAGGGGAGGCCACCGAGACGCCGTCGGCGCAGGCCCTGCTCGCGGCGCACCGCCGGCCCGCGCCGACGCTGGAGGATGGCCGGCGGCTGTCGTATGGCGGCGTGCGTTGCGCGATGGACATTTCCGATGGGCTGGTGGCCGACCTCGGCAAGCTGACCAAGGCGAGCCGCATCGGTGCCGTCATCCGGGCCGACCGCGTCCCCGTCGCGCCGGCGTTGAGCGAGGCGTTGCCCGAGGAGGCGGCGCGCTTGGCGCTGACCGGCGGCGAGGACTACGAGGTCGTGTTCACGGCGCCGCGCGAGATCGCCGCGCGTTTGTTGCCGGAGCTGCCGCGCGCCACGCTCATCGGCGAGGTCACGGCGGAGGAACCGGGCACGGTGCGCGTGTTGGACGCGCGCGGCCAGCCGGTGCCATTGTCCAGCCACGGATGGGAGCACCTGCGTTGACGGAAGCCCCGCTCAAGGTCACCACGCGGTCGGCGGAGGAGACGCAGGCGTTTGGACGACGCATCGGCGCGCTGCTGGAGCGCGGCGACTTGGTGCTGCTGCATGGCACGCTGGGCGCGGGGAAGACGACGCTCACGCAGGGTATCGCCTGGGGCGCCGGCGTGACCAAGTACGCGCACAGCCCCACATTCGTGTTGGTGCACGAGTACGGGGGGCGCATTCCGATTTATCACTTGGACCTTTACCGTCTCGACGAGCTGCTGGAGGTCCACGATCTTGGCATCGAGGAGATGCTGGAAGAAGGCGCGTGCGTCGTCGAGTGGGCCGAAAAGGCGCCGGAGGTGTTCCCGCGCGACCACCTGGCGATCGACGTGGTTCCGGGCGTGGGCGACGAACGCACGCTGAATGCGACGCCGCACGGCGCGCGCTACGTCCGGCTGGTGCGCGACTTGCGCGAGGCGCCGAGCCGGTGAGCGACCTGCACCTCATCATCGACACCTCGACCCGCCACGGCGCGGTCGGCCTGCACGATGGAGCGGCCATGATCCGCTCCGAGGCCTGGTTGTCGCGCCATAACCATACGGCGGAGCTGCTGCCGGCAATCGATCACCTGCTCGCGGCGCAAGGCGCGACGGTGGACCTGCTGCGTGGCATCGCCGTCGCACGAGGCCCGGGCGGCTTCAGCGCATTGCGCGCGGGGCTGGGTGTCGCCAAGGGGTTCGCGTTCGCTCGCGGCATCCCGTTGGTGGGCGTTAGCACGCTGGAGGCGACGGCATACCCGCTCCGCGATGTGGGCCTGCCCATCTGCGCGTTGTTGGAAGCCGGCCAAGGGGCGGTGGCATGGGCGCGGTTCGAGCAGCGAGCGGGCGGCTGGCGGCGGGCGACGCCGGAGCGCGTGACACCGCTCGACCGCATGCTGGGCAAGGGTGGCCGCCGCCTGTTGTTCTGCGGCGAGGGCGCCAGCAGGTATCGCGGCGAGATCGAGGCTGTCGCGGGGGCGAGGGCGCGCTTCGTCGATGGGGCCCCGCACATGCGCCTGCGCGGCGTCGCCGAGCTGGGCGTGGCGCGTTTGGCCCGGGGCGAGTCCGACGCGGTGGCAAGCCTGGAGCCGCGCTATCTGCGGCCGCCGGGGATCACGCCGGCGAAGGCGACAACCGCCGTGAAATTGGGCGCCGCGCCGCGCGCGATGAGCATGTGACGGAAATCGAAGCCATGTGATAGCCTTGCGGCACTTGCCTTGCGTAAGGCGACGGCCACGCCGGGCCGATACTTCCGAGGGAGCAGCCTCCGAATGGAACGGACCCTGATTCTGCTAAAGCCCGACGCATTGCAGCGTGGCCTGTGCGGCCGCATCATCGCTCGCCTCGAGGACCGCGGCCTGAAGCTCGCTGGCATGAAGCTGATGCGAATGGACATGGCCGTGGCGCGAAAGCACTACGAAGCGCACGTGAACCGGTCATTCTTCGTCGGCCTGGCCGAGTTCATGACGTCGCGGCCCATCGTCGCGATTGCCGTCGAGGGCAAGAACGCGGTGGACGTGGTGCGCGGGACGATGGGCGCCACGGACCCGCAGAAGGCGGCCCCCGGCACGGTGCGCGGCGACTTCGGCATCGACATCGCTCGCAACCTCATCCACGGCTCCGACTCGCCCGAAGCGGCGGAGCGCGAGTTGGCGATCTTCTTCAAGCCGGAAGAGTTGTTGAGCTACGAGCGGGAAACCGACCGCTGGATCATTGAATCCTGACGAGCGGCTTGGCCTGCTTCCATATCTGCTCCAGGCGGTAGAAATCGCGCTGCTCCTCGCTGAAGACGTGGATCACCACGTCCACGTAGTCGAGCAGCACCCACCCGGAGTCCGCAGACCCCTCCCGGTGGTGCGGGGTAACGCCCTTTTGCTTGAGCGCGTACTCGACATCGTCAGCGACGGCGACGAGCTGCCGTTGGCTGCCCGCGCTCATGATCACCAGGTAGTCGGTGAAGCTCGTGGCTGGCTGGACGTCGAGCAGCACGATGTCGGTTGCTTGTTTGTCGGAGGCCGTGTCGACCGCGGCGCGTGCGAGCTCAAGTGGTTTCAGCGGTACACCTCGTGTCGTGCGAGTTGCCGCGCTCGTCATTGCGGCAAGCCGTGGTTTCACAACGATTATATGGCCGCGATGCGCCGCGCGCAGCAGGTATAATCGATGAGTCTCGTACGTCCCCTAGAACACGGCCCGCTTCGTCGAAAGGATCCGACATGGAGCCCGTGACCCGTCAGAAGTCCTCGTTTCATCGGGCGGTGTGGAACGAAGTCGCCCAACACCTGCGCTCCCGGTTCACGGCCGGGCTGCTGGTGCTCGTGCCCATCATCGGCACATACCTCATCCTCCGCATCTTCTTCGATTTTCTCGATGGGGTGCTCAAGCCTGCGTTCGAGTGGATATTCGGGCGCTACTACCCCGGTATGGGCCTGGTCACGCTGGTCATTGTCGTCTACCTCGCGGGGGTCATCGCGACGAACCTGATTGGACGCGCCTTCTTCCAGGGCATCCAACAGGCGCTCACGGTGCTGCCGGTGGTGCGCTCGGTGTACGGCGTCGTGAACCGCTTGGTCGATTCGCTCGCCGGCAAGCGCACGACGGGGCTCAACCGCGTGGTGCTGGTGGAGTATCCACACCCCGGGCTATGGACGGTGGCGTTTTTGACTGGGTTCTCGTACTCGGATTCCGACAACGAGCTGTTGGCCGTGCTCTACATTCCCACCGCGCCGACGCCCACGTCGGGTTGGCTAGCATTCGTGCCCGTCGCGCGTGTGTTCGATACCGACATTTCGACGCAGGCCGCGCTGCAGACGGTGCTGTCGGGAGGCATATCCTATCCCGAGCGATTCTTGAAGCGGCCGTTGCCGGAAGCGGAGCTTGTCGCGGCAATGCCGAGGAAGGCCAATGGCTCAACCAGCGTTCCAGCCCCCTAGGAGCTCCCGCGTCGTGGTCGCCATGAGCGGCGGCGTCGACTCGTCGGTCGCCGCCTACCTGCTGCGGCGCGAGGGATGTGACGTCATTGGCGTCACGATGCGCCTCTGGTCATCCGACGACGCCGCGATCACGCCCGACCACCAGGGCTGCTGCTCCATCGAGGACATCGAGGACGCGCGCCGCGTGTGCCAGGTCATCGGCGTGCCGCACTACGTCCTCAATGTCGAGCGCGAGTTCCGGGCGCACGTCATGGATTACTTCGTCGCCGAATACCGGCGCGGGCGCACGCCGCACCCCTGTATCGCATGCAACGACCGCATCAAGTTCGATTTCTTGATGCGCCGCGCGTCGATGATGGACGCCGGCTTCGTCGCGACCGGCCACTACGCCCGTCTCGTCACCGACGAGCGCACCGGCGCGCGGCAGCTGCTGCGTGGCGTCGACTCGTCGAAGGACCAATCGTACGTCCTTTTCGGACTCTCCCAGAGGCAGCTGGGGCATGTCTTACTCCCCGTGGGACACTTCACGAAGCAGCGGATTCGCGGCCTCGCGCTCGAAGGCGGGTTGCACCTCGCGGACAAGCGCGACAGCCAGGAGGTCTGCTTCATTCCGCAAGGCGATTACCGCGAGTTTCTCCGCAAGCATGCGACGCCCCAACCCGGCGAGTTCGTCGACAGCGCCGGTCGCGTTCTGGGCAGCCACGGTGGCATCGAGCAGTTCACGGTCGGCCAGCGGCGGGGCCTTGGCGTGGCGGCCGGCGAGCGCCTGTTCGTCACGCGGATCGAGCCGGAGACGCGGCGCGTGGTGCTCGGCCCGGCCGAGGAGCTGCTGCGGCGCGGCGCCCGGGTGGAGCGGGTGAACTACGTGGGTGGCGACGCCCCCGGCGAGCCGCTTCGCGTGAGCGCGAAGATACGTTACAACGGGCGTGACGTGCAGGCGATGCTGGAGCCGCGCGACACCGATACGGCCGACCTCTTGTTCGAGATGCCGCAGCGGGCGGTGACGCCGGGCCAGGCGGCGGTCTTTTATGATGGCGACCGCGTCGTTGGAGGCGGCTTCATCGCCGCTGCCCTAGACTAACGCTGGCCCCCCGTCGGAGGGTTCCGTGGCTGTTGTGACGCTACCGACGCAGGATGAGGAGCGACGCCTGCGGGCGGCGGGCTTCCCGCGCGTCGCCGGCGTCGACGAAGCTGGGCGCGGGCCGCTGGCGGGTCCGGTCGTCGCCGGGGCCGTGGTGCTCCCCGATCTCACGGCGAGCGCCGCCGCCGAACTGCTGCTGATCCGCGACAGCAAGATGCTCTCGGCGAGCCAGCGCCGGCGCGCGGCGGCGCTCATCCATTCGTTGACGGATGACATCGGCATCGGCGTGGCGTCGGTGGACGAGATCGACGAGCACGGCATCGCGCCGGCCACCAAGCTGGCGATGCGTCGAGCACTCTCCGGCCTGCGCCTGCCGCCCGACCATTTGCTGGTGGATGCGGTGCGTCTCGATTGGAACCGGCTGCCGTGCCTGGCGCTGGTGCGTGGAGACTCGCTCTGCACGGCCATCGCCGCCGCCTCCATCGTCGCCAAGGTGCACCGCGATGCGCTGATGGACGAGCTCGACGCCGTCCACCCCGGTTATGGGTTTGCCCGGCACAAGGGTTACGCGGCTCCATCGCACCTCGAGGCGCTCGCGCGACTCGGACCGTCACCCGCGCACCGGCGGTCGTTCGCGCCGCTGCGGCTCGCGCTGCCGCACGCCGATGCCTAGTCAGCGCACGCGCACCGGCACCGTGGGCGAGCGCATCGCCGCGAGTCATCTCGAATCGTTGGGATGGACGCTGCTCGGCCGCAACTACCGCACAAGGCTCGGCGAGGTGGACATCATCGCGCGAGACGGCGACGAGTTGGTGTTCGTGGAGGTGCGCACCAAGACAAGAAGAGCTTGGCGTTCGGCACGCCGGAGGAGTCGTTGACGCCGCGCAAGCTGCTGAGTCTCTTACACGCCGTCGTCGAATATTTGCGCGACAACGACTTGGCGCCGGCACGCTGGCGGGTCGACCTCGTCGCGATAACGCTGCGCGAAGGCCCCGCGACGATCAACCACCTGCGCGCGTTGGGACTGCCGGAATCCTGACCGCCCGCAAGGCCAGGAACAGCGGTATCTCGGCGCGGGCGCGATTCTCGGCCCTTGCCCTCGGCCCCGGCTGGCTCGCCTTGTTCGACGCCCACTCCTCGACGGCGTCGATGAACAAACCGGCGTCGGCCAGCGCGCGCACGTAATCTTGCAGGGGCCGGTGGAAGCTCCACGCCACCAGGTTGGGCGCTGAGCCTGGGTGCACCTGTATGGGCACCTTGAGGGGCGAGAGGTAGTGGTCGACGCGGCGATACAGCAGTTTCCGCTCCGTGTCCTCGCCCCAGCCGCTCTGCCGGGGTATGCGGAAACTGGGGTGCGTCATCACGAAGATGGCCTTGCCGCCGGGCCTCAGCAGGCCGGCGCAGCCATTCATGACAGGCGCCAGCAGCTCGATGTTCTGTATCGCGAGTATGCACACCACCGCGTCGAACGTGCCTTGACCCTCCAGCGTGTGCAACTGCTCGGCGCGCAACACCTTGAACGTGGCGCGCCCGCCCCGCTGACGGGCCGCGCGAATGAGGTCGGACGATGCGTCGACTCCAAGTGCGTTGACTCCCAGTCGCTCCAGCTCGCGAGTGAACGCGCCCTGGCCGCACGCCAAGTCCAGCACGCGCATGCCGGGCCGCAGCTGCAGCATGCGTAGCACGCCAGGGAAAACGACTTCGCGCTGATAGCCGCTGCCGCCCTCCCCGACGAGCGCGTCGTACCATGACGCGACGGCGCCGGTCCACGCGGTCTGCCGCGACGGTGGGGGCGCCCGCCGAGTGGGCGGGGTCCGGCGAGGGGGTCGTTGGCGTTGTCGCATGAGCACTCATTCTACGGCCAACCGCGCTGTGCTAGGGTACGATCAGCGCGGCGCGACACCGCTTACTCGACGTAGGAGGTCGCATGACGACCTGGAAGCCCGGCACTGGCCCCGATGCCCACCGCACCGAATACTGGCTGTTGAGCGGCCTGGAAGGCTTGCACCGCGACGTGAGCGTGCTGTTCCGCGACCCCGGCGACGATCGCATTCTGAAGGCCATTAAGAGGACCGCCCAGGCGCTGGGCTTCGAGCGCGTGCTGCCGGTCGCCGGGCCGCCCATCCACAAGGCCATCGCCGAGCTCTCGCCGTTGGAGGGGTTGTTCGCCGGGCCGAACTTCATGGAAGTGAAGTTCATGGCGCAGACGCTCGGGCTCCTGGCGGTCGCGGAGACCGCCGACCTGATGCCGAAGGATGTTGAGGCGACGTTCAGACGGCCAGACCTCACTGGCCTGTCGGACGCGCTTTTCCTGATGAGCCGCGCCGCCGGCTCCGGCTTCCGCAAGCGCGCCGCCGAGCGGTTCCGTGGCCTCTATGTCATCGTCGACCCTGACCTCACCAACGGCCGAGACCCCCGATGGGTGGCGGAGGAGGCATTACGGGGCGGCGCCACGGCCATCCAGTTCCGCAACAAGAGCAAGGACAAGGGCGATGTGTTGCCGCTGGCCCGCGATCTGGTGGGGTTGTGCGAGGCGCATGAGGCGACGCTGGTCATCAACGATCATGCCGACCTCGCCATCGCGAGCGATGCCCACGGCATGCACGCCGGCCAGCACGACCTGCCGTTGGCCGTCGCGCAGCGCATCCTCAAGCCGTGGCAGATCGCCGGCACGTCCAACGCGCTGCTAGGCGAGGCGGAGGCGTCGCTCGCCGCCGGGGCCGACTACATCGCCGTCGGCCGCATGTTCGACACGACCTCCAAGAACAACACGCGCCCGGCCGGCCCCGAGACGCTCCGCCAGGTGCGGGCGCTGGTGCCGGATGGCGACACGCCCATCGTCGGAATCGGCGGCATCACGCTCGCGAACGTCGCGCGCGTCGCCGAGGCGGGCGCCGACGGCATCTGCGTCATTAGCGCCGTGACGCAGGCCGACGACCCACGAAAGGCCGCGGCGGAGCTCCTCGAAGCGTTCCGCCGCGCGAAGCCAACCCACTAGCGGAGGGTCTCGATGCGAGTGGCGCTGTTCAGCAGCCAGCGATACGACCGGGACTCCTTCTCATTCGTCAACGACGCGTTCGGGCACGACCTCGTCTTTCTGGAGCCGCGCTTGTCTCAGGAGTCGGTCGCATTGGCCCGGGGCTTCCCGGGTGTTTGTGTCTTCGTCAACGACCAAGTCGACGCGCCGGTGCTGCGCGCCCTGCACGACGACGGCACGCGCCTAGTACTGCTGCGGAGCGCCGGCTTCAACCAAATCGACATCGAGGAGGCGGCGCGCCTCGGCATCGCCGTCGCTCGCGTGCCGGAATACTCGCCCCACGCCGTCACCGAGCACACGATCGGACTGATCCTGTCGCTCGACCGCAAGATACACCGGGCCTTCAACCGGGGGCGCGAGGGAAACTTCTCACTGGACGGCCTGCTCGGGTTCGACCTCCACGGCAAGACGGTGGGCATCGTGGGCACCGGGCGCATCGGCAAGGTCGTCGTCCGCATCCTGCGCGGCTTCGGCTGCCGACTGTTGCTCCACGACCCATTCCCCGACCGCGCGCTGGAGGGCGACGACGCGAGGTACGTGGCGATGGAGGACCTGCTGGAGGAGTCCGACGTCGTCACGCTGCATTGCCCGCTGACGCCGCAGACGCGGCACCTCATTGACGTCGTCGCGCTTCGCCGCATGAAGCCGGGCGTCATGCTGATCAACACGAGCCGGGGCCCGCTGCTCGACACGCGGGCGGTGATCGAGGCGCTCAAGACCCGGCACATCGGCTCGCTGGGGCTCGACGTCTACGAGGAGGAGGGCGATCTCTTCTTCCGCGACCTGTCGGACCAGGTCATCACCGACGATGTGTTCACTCGGTTGTTGACGTTCCCGAACGTGCTCGTCACCAGCCATCAGGCTTTCTTCACGCGCGAAGCGCTGCACAACATCGCCACGACGACGCTTGGCAACGCGGCGGCGTTCGAGCGAAACGAGCCCTCGGGGAACGAAGTGCTGCCGGCGGCCGTCCGGCGCGGCTAGAGGGTCTGCAGCAGCGCGGTCGCGGCGGCCCTCGCGGCGTCCAACAAGCCAGTGGGCCAGAGGCCGAACAGCAGCACGGCGATGCTCGTGAACGCGAGGGCGACGGTGGCCGGGGCGTTGGCGCTCACGGGGCGCGCGTCGCCGTCGGCCGGCTGCAGGTACATCACGCGCACGATGTTCAGGTAGTAGTAGGCGGAGACGACGCTGTTGATGACGCCGATCACCGCCAGCCATGTATAGCCCGTGTTGATCGCCGCGTTGAACACGAACAGCTTGCCCATGAACCCGACTGTCGGCGGGATGCCGGTGAGCGACACCAACGCGAACGCGAGCATGCCGGCGAGCAGCGGCGACCGCTGGCCGAGCCCGGCGAGCCCGCGCACGGTTTCGTTGCCGGTGCGGTTGGTGATGGCGATGACGGCGAAGAACGCCGCGAGGTTCATGGCCGCGTAGCCGCCGAGATAGAAGAGGACGCTGACGATGCCGAGCGAGCCGTCGCCGGCATCGCCGGCGCGCGCCGCGATGGCCGCCACGCCCACCAGCATGTAGCCCGCGTGGGCGATCGTGCTGTAGCCCAGCAGGCGCTTCACGTTGCTCTGCGCGATGGCGACCAAATTGCCCACGCTCATCGTGACCGCCGCGAGCGCGGCGAACACCAGTGACCAGTCGGCGCTCACATCGCCCAAGGCGGAATAGAACACGCGCAGCACGACGGCGAACGCCGCCGACTTGCTTGCCACGGCGAGGAAGGCGCTCACCGGCGTGGGGGCCCCCTCGTAGACGTCGGGTGTCCACATCTGGAACGGCACCATGGAAAGCTTGAAGCCGAAGCCCGCCAGCACGAGCACGACGCCCGCCAGCACGGCCACGTTGCCGAATGGAAGGCCCGCGTGGGTGACCGTCAGCATCTGGGCGATGCTGGGCTCGGCGGCGGACGGCGACACGATGCGCATGGTGCCGGTGGCCGCGTAGAGGAGCGCGAAGCCGTAGAGCAGCACCGCCGACGAGACGCCGGACAGCACGAGGTACTTCAGGCCCGCCTCGGTCGACCGGGCCTGCATCTTGAGGAATGCCGCTAGCGCCACGATGGGCAGCGACGCCAGCTCGAGCGCGACGTAAACGGTGATCAGGTCGCCGGCCGCCGGCAACAGCATGAGGCCCGTCGCCGAGAAGAACACGAGGCCGGTGAACTCCGCCTGGTATCGCCGGAACCGACCGGTGTATTCGTTGGAGGCCAGCAGCACGAGCACGAGGATGCCCAGCAGCAAGAGCTTGAAGAAGATGGCGAATTGGTCGATCACGAGCGAGCCATTGAAGCCGGTTTCGCGAGCGAAGACCAAACCGTCGACGCGCACCCACAGCGATACTGCGAATGCGATTGGCACCAGCAGCCCGACCACGGCGACGCCCAGCACCACCGTCTTATTCTTGAGGGCGAGGTCGAGCAGCACGACGGCTAGCGCCAGCCCGGCCAGTGCCAGTTCCGGCGATATCAGGTAGATGTCGGTCGATGTGAGCCCCATGTTCCTCTACCCGAACCGCGAGATGATGGGCACGAGGCCGACGCTGAACACGTCCGTGAGAAGCCGGGGGTAGAGGCCAACGGCCAAGATCGGCACGATCAGCACCGCCATGGCGGCCACGTCGACAGCGCTGGCATCGCGCAGGTGGTCCCACCGCGCCGGCCGCGGGCCGAACAGTGTCCGTTGCGCCGCCCATAGGATGTAGCCGGCGGCCAAGACGACGCCGAACGCCGCCGCGCCGGTGATCCAGCCGAACACCGGGAACGTGCCCAGGAAGACAAGTATCTCCGCGATGAACCCGCTGGTCGACGGCAGGCCCAGCGACGCGAGGCCCGCCAGCATGAAGCCGATGCCGATGAGCGGCACCCGGCCCATGAGCCCGCCCATGTCGGGGATGTGCCGTGTGTGCGCCCGCTCGTAGATGAGACCCACGGCGACGAACAGCAGGCCGGTGATGGTGCCATGGGTGAACAGCTGGAGCGCCGCGCCCTGGAGGCCGACGGGCGTGAGGGCGGCGCCCGATGCGCCGAGCGAGGCTAGGCCCAGGCCGACGTAGCCCATGTGGCTGACGCTGCTGTAGGCGACCATGCGCTTGAGGTCGCTCTGCCGCATGACGATGAAGGCCCCGTAGAGCACGCCGATGACCGCCAGCACCGCGATGGGCAGCGCGAAGCGCGCCATCTCATTGGGGAACAGCCCGGCGTTGATGCGGATGAGGCCGTAGCCGCCCATCTTCAGCAGCACGCCGGCCAGCATCACGCTCACGGCCGTCGGCGCGTCGGTGTGGGCGTCGGGTAGCCAAGTGTGGACGGGGAACAGCGGCAGCTTCACCGCGAACGCGACAAGGAACCCGCCGAAGACGAGCGCCGTCGGGATGAGCAGCGCCGACAGGTCGCGGCTCGCGAGCGCCGTGATGTCGAACGTCCGCTCGCCCGCCGGGAACGAGAAGTAGAGCACGATGATGGCGGCGAACATGAATGCCGAGCCGAACAGCGTGTAGAGCAGGAACTTCATCGCCGAGTATTCGCGGCGTCCGGTGCCCCATATCGAGATGAGCAGGAACATGGGGATGAGCTCGAGCTCCCAGAAGACGAAGAACAGGATCAAGTCCAGGGAAACGAACACGCCAAACACGGCGGATTGGAGCACGAGCAGCCATGCGAAGTATTCGCGGGCCCGGTGCGTGATGCGCCAGGAGACGAGCACGGCGGCGACGCCGAGAATGCCGTTGAGCAGCACCAGCGGGGCGTTCAAGCCGTCGACGCCGAGGTGATAATTGATGTCGAAGGCGGGGATCCAGGGCGCGCGCTCGACGAACTGGAAGCCGGCCGCTTGACGGTCGAACGACGCGAAGAGGATTCCGGTGAGCGCCAGCTCCGCGATGACGGCGATGACGGCGATCGCTCGGGCGACACGCGCGTCGCGGCCGGCGATCAGCACCAGGATGGCGGCGGCGATGGGCAGGAAAACGATGGTCGTGAGCATGTGCCCTACCCTCCGCCCTGCGTGAGCAGCACGAGCAGTATGACGACGACGCCGAGCGCGATGCCGACGCCGTAGAGCTGCACTTGGCCGGTCTGCACCTGAGCCATGGCCCGTCCGGTGTTCCGCCCCAGCCAGCCGGCGAGGTCGACCGTGCCATCGACGATGTGCCGGTCGATCCAGTCGGCCGCCTGGAAGACCCCGCGATACAGGACGCGCCGCACGATGAGGCCCTCGTAGAGCTCATCCATGTAGTAACGACGGCTGAGGAGCACGTGGAACGGTTTCAGGGTTAGCGCCATGCCCTCCGCCGATATGGCGTTGGTCCGGTACATCAGAGTGGCGAGGCCGATGCCGCCAAGGGCGACGAGCGTGGAAACGATGGCGATGGGCCAATTGAAGTGTGGCGCTTCTTCCTCCAGGAAGTGCGCGAACCAGTGCGCCGGCACGATGCCGAGGTCGAATGGCGCGTTGGCGACGATGCCCGAGAGCACCGCGGCCCCCGCCAGCACGACCATGGGCGTCGTCATCACCCTTGGCGACTCGTGTCGATGGACGGCGTGGTGCGCCTCGTCAGGAATGCGCTCCGCCATCGGCACGGCATCGATGCCGCCCCGGAACTCGCCGTGGAAGGTCAGGTAGATCATGCGGAATGAGTAGAACGCCGTCATGAATGCCGCGCCGATGCCGAAGAGGAACACCAGCCTGCCGACGGTGTCGCCCTCCCACGCCGCGACCAGTATTTCGTCCTTGCTCCAGAAGCCGGCCAGGGGGAATATGCCCGCGAGGCTGATGGCCCCGATGAGCACGGTGACGTACGTTACCGGCATCCACCGCTTCAGGCCGCCCATCTTCCGCATATCGAACGTGTGCACCGAGTGGTGCACCGAGCCGGAGCCGAGGAAGAGCAGGCACTTGAAGAAGGCATGGTTGAACAGGTGGAACATCGCAATGACAGGCGCACCGACGCCCACGGCCAGCATCATGTAGCCGAGCTGGCTGACGGTGGAAAAGGCGAGCACGCGCTTGATGTCGTGCACGACGAGTCCCATCGAAGTGGCGAAGAGCGCTGTGAACCCGCCCGTGAGCGCGATGAGGTTAAGCGCCGTGGCGCTCTCCTCGAACAGCGGGAACATGCGCGCCATGAGGAACACGCCGGCGGCAACCATCGTCGCCGCGTGGATCAGCGAACTCACGGGCGTGGGGCCTTCCATCGCGTCGGGCAACCACGTGTGGAGCGGGAACTGGGCGGACTTGCCGACGGCGCCCGCGAATAGCCCAAGGGCGATCCACGTCACCACGCCCGGGCCCAGCAGCGGCGCCGCCTGATGGAGATCGCGGATGTCGAACGGGTTGAGGCCGGCCGCCATCAGCTCGGCGCGGTGCGAGAAGATGTAGAGCAGCGCCAGCAGGAATCCGAAATCGCCGATGCGGGTGACGATGAACGCCTTCTTCGCCGCCGCGGCCGCGCTGGGCCGCCAGTGATAGAAGCCGATGAGAAGGTAGGACGAGAGGCCGACCAACTCCCAGAAGATGAAGAGCTGTATTAGGTTGCTGGAGAGCACGAGCCCGAGCATGGACGCGGTGAACAGGCCCATGTAGGCGAAGTAGCGCGGATAGTCGGCATATGGGTGCTCGCGCGAGACGCCATCGCCAACGGGCGCGTCGCCGCCGTGGCCGTGGGCGTCGTGGGCGTGGGCGGCGCCGGCATGGACCGCGCGCTCCTCGGCCGCATGGCCGCCGTGCGCCGGCTCGCGCCGCATGTAGCCCAGCGAGTAGACCTGCACCAGCAGGCTGATGCTGGACACCACGATCAACATGATCGCCGTGAGCGGGTCGAGGAAGATGCCGATGGTCATGTCGAAAGGGCCGACGGCGAACCACAGGTGCGGCTCGTAGCCGGCCGTGCCGTGGGCGTCCTGCACCGCCATGAGCGCCAGCACGCTGAGCACGAGCGTGACGGCTAGCGCGGTGACAGTGACGTACCCGGCCAAGCGCGCGGCCGGCGCGCCGAGTGGCCGCACGATGAACGCGTTGATGGCGAACGCCGCCAACGGCAGCGCGATGATGGCCCAGGCCGCCCATTCGCTGAACATGCCTACAGTTTCCTCAATATCTCGTCGGCCACGTGCTCGCGTCCCCGGGGCACCATGACGCGGAATGGCACCGACTCGCCGTAGTCGAGGATGTCGCCCTCCGGCAGCAGGCGCACGGGCAGTCCCTCGCCTTCGAGGACCTCTTTCCACATCTCGGCGGCCATCAGGTTCGGCACCCGCTTGTATTCAACCCACATACGCTTGGCCTATCGCCGCAACAAATTGACTTGCGTGATGTCGACGGTGTCTCGCTGGCGCACCAGCGTGATGAGCAACGCGAGGCCGAGGGCGACCTCGGCCGCCGCGACGACGATGACGAACGCGGCGAGCGTTTGGCCGGTCAGCACGGAGGCGGCGTTTGCCTCGGTCGGCCCGGCGGCGCGCACGGCGGCCGGCGTCACGTAGCGCGAGATGGCCACCAGCGCGATGTTGACTGCGTTGAACATCAGCTCGATCGACATGAGCATCGCGATGATGTTGCGCCGCGAGAGCACACCGTACATGCCGATGCAGAAAACGATGGCGGATAGGATGAGGAGGCGCTCCAGCATCGGCTACCGCTCCCGCACCAGCGCCAGCGCCCCAATGACCGCGGCGAACAGCAGCACGCCCGCGATCTCGAACGCTAGCACGTATTCGTTCAGCAGCATGGTGCCCAACCGAGCGGGGGTATCAACGAAGACGGCCGCCAAGGGCGCCGGAACGTCCTCCGGAAGCAGGTCCCATTCGGCTTGCATGATGGAGTAGATGAGCGCGCCGAGCAGCACGGCAGCCATGGTGAAGGCGGCCGGCGCGATGGGCGACGAGCGGTTGGCCTCCGGAACGTCGCGGGTGAGCATCACCGCGAAGACGACGAGGATGGCGATGGCGCCCGCGTAGATCGCCACCTGCACCACCGCGAGGAACTCCGCGTTGAGTAGCACGAAGATGCCCGCGACGCTCATTAGGCTGGCGATGAGCAACAGTGCCGCGCGGAACATGTCGCGCACGACCACAACGAGCACGGCGCAGCCCACGGTCACCGCCGCGAGCAGCCAGAACAGGAACTCTTGGAAGGCGTTATCCACGGGTTGCATGCGGCGCGAAACGGCTATTTGTATTCGCCGTCGGCCGTCGCCTCCTTGCGCGCGCTTTCGGGCAGCATTGCCGGACGCTTGGGGTGCCAATAATAGGGCTCCCGCGCCACGGTCTGCATGTCGGCCTCTTGCTTGTATGGATCGAAGTCTTGGCGCTCCAACTGCGGGCGATACCAGGTGCTCGGGTGCTTCGCACGCTTCCGTAGCACGTCGACCGTGATGACGAGGTCCTGGCGGCGCAGCTGCGCGCCCTCGAAGTTCGTGCCCATGTGCAGGGCGTCATAGGGGCACGCTTCGACGCATAGGCCGCAATACATGCAGCGCGCCTGGTCGATGTCGAACACGTCGATGTTGAAGTCCGCGCCGTCCTGCTTGTGGCGGTCGCTGGGGCTGGTCACGATGCGGATGATGCCCAACGGGCAATACTTCGCGCAGCTGGCGCAACCCGTGCAGCGGTCCTCGAACCACGAGAACTCCTGCCCGCGGAAGCGCGAGCTTTGCCGCACCTTCTCCTCCGGATACTGGACGGTCACCGGCTTCCGGAACAGGTTCCGAATGGTGACGCCGAAGCCCTTCATCATGCCGGAGCCGTACATCTATCCCACTTCCAGTCGAACGGCGCGCGCCGACGGCGAAACCCGCAGCCCATTGCTCGCCCGCCATGCCCGGGTGACGGCCACCGTGGCCACCGCCGTGATGCCCCAGTTGATGATGCCCATGATGACCAGTTGCGGCAACGTCCGCTCGGGCCAGGCCACGACCTCGATCGCGATCGCGGCGACGTTCACAAGGCTCAACGGGAACAGCACCTTCCAGGCAATCACCATGATCTGGTCGATGCGGAAGCGCGGGATCGTGCTACGCACCCAGATCGCGATGAAGGCGAAGGCCATGACCTTGACGAGGAACCACACATGCGACAGCGGAGTCCACCAGGGCCATCCGCCCAGGAACAGCGTCGAGAAGATGGCGCCGGCAAGCAGCACGTTCGCGAACTCGGCGAGGTAGAACACGCCGAACTTCATGCCGCTGTATTCCGTGAGATAGCCCGCTATCAACTCCGACTCGGCCTCCGTGATGTCGAACGGCGAGCGGTTGAGCTCGGCTGAGATGGCGAGGAAGAAGATGATGGCGCCGAGCGGCGTCACGAGAAGAAATGGGATCGCCTGGCTGGTCATCACGTCGACGAGCGACATCGAGCCGGCGAGCAGCGCGACGGCGAGCAGCACCATCACGAGCGGAATCTCGTAGGAGATGAGCATGGCGACCGCCCGCATGGCGCCGAACATCGCGTAGCGGTTCGATGACGCGTAGCCGGCCATCATCACCGCCAGCGATGCGATGCCGCTGGTCGCGATCAGGTACAGCAGGCCGATGTTCAAGTTGGCGAGGTAGCTGGTTTGGCCGAACGGGATCACCGCCAGCGCCATGACCGACGGCGCCAGCATGGCGATGGGGGCCAAGTTGAACACGATGCGGTCCGCGGCGCGCGGAACGATGTCTTCCTTGAACAGCAGCTTCACCGCGTCGGCGATAGCCTGCAGCAGGCCGAAGGGCCCAACGCGGTTCGGCCCGACGCGCGATTGGAAGCGGCCGATGATACGGCGCTCCGCCCATGTGTAAAGCGTGCCCATCGCGAGAAAGGCGTTGACGACGAGCAAGATGATCGCCATTACCGCGACGGTGTACGCCAGCCATGCCAGATCTTCGCCGACGATGCCGATGGCCCAGTCGTAGATATTGCCGTAGAGCGTGTTTTCGCGTAGCAGGTCGCCCACTAGCGGTCCACCTCGCCCATGTTGAAGTCCAGGCTGCCGAGCGACACGATCGCGTCGGACATTTTCCAGCCCACCATCATCTCCCGCAGCAGGCTCAGGTTGATGAAAGAGGGCGCGCGGATGTGGCAGCGGTATGGCTTGATGCTGCCGTCGCTCACCAAGTAGAAGCCGAGCTCGCCCTTCGGCGCCTCGACCGGTACGTATGCCTCACCCGGCGGCGGTTTGAACAGCATCGCGGTGGTGGCGCGGACCGGCCCCGGCTCGATCTGCTTCACGCACTGCTCGACGATGCGGATGGACTCGCGGATCTCGCGGATGCGGACGAGGTAGCGATCGTAGTTGTCGCCGTTCTCGCCCACGACCACGTCGAATGCGACCTTGTCGTACGCATCATAGGGGGCCGCCTTGCGGAGGTCCCAATCGACGCCCGTGCTACGCAACACCGGGCCCGTCCACGAGCCGTTGATCGCCTGCTCCGGCGTGACGGGGCTGACGCCCTTGGTGCGCGCGAGCACGATCTCGTTCGTGGTGATCAGCCCCTCAAGTTCGTCGATGTAGCGCGGCAGCTCATCGAGCAGCTTGCGGAGCGCGGGCCAGAACTCGTCGGGCGCATCCTGAAAGACACCGCCGATCCGCATGTAGGAGACGGTGATGCGCGCGCCGCACAGCATCTCGAACAGGTCGAGGATGCGCTCGCGCTCGCGCATGCAATACATCAGCGGCGTCGCGAACGCCCCCAGGTCTTGCAAGAAGAACCCGGTGCCGATGAGGTGGCTCACGATGCGCTGCAGCTCCGCCGCGATGACGCGGAGGTACTTCCCGCGCTCCGGCGCCTCGAGGCCGACGAGCCGCTCGCACGAGAGAACGTAGGCTTCGTTGTTCGTCATCGACGCCACGTAATCGAGGCGGTCGGTGAGCGTGATCACTTGCGTGTAGTGGCGCTCCTCCGCCAGCTTCTCGGTGCCCCGGTGCAGGTAGCCCACCACGGGCTCGACGTCGACGATATTTTCGCCGTCGAACGTCAGCCGCATGCGGAACACGCCGTGGGTGCTCGGGTGATGCGGGCCGATGTTGACGACGACGGGTTGTGTGTGGAGTGTCACGCTCGCAATCCTCTCGTCACTTGCCTAGCCGCCATGGGGCCATGAATAGGGCAACGGTGGCTCCAGGTAATCGCGTCGCAGCGGGTGGCCCTTGAAGCCTTCCCACGTGAGGATGCGCTTTAGGTTGGGGTGGCCCGAGAACACGACGCCGAGCAGATCGTAGGCCTCGCGCTCTTGCAGCTCGGCCCCCTTCCACAGGACGGAGACCGACGGCAGCGTCGGCCTTTCGCGGCCGAACACCCGCGCCTTGACCACGGCGGTCGCGTTCCGTGGAATCGAGGTGAGACGGTAGACCACATCGAAATGCTCGACATAGTCCACCGCCGTCACCGAGCTCAACAGGTTGAACTCGAGGCCTTGCGTCTCCTTTAGCAGCGCGCACACTTCGCGGATGGCGTCGGGCCGCACCCACACCGCCTCGGCGTCCGCCATCAGCGCCGTCTCGGGAAGGCGTTGGTTGATGGACGTGACTAGCTGCCCGCCGGGCATGACGGTGCTCACGTCACGATCCCGCCGGCGCGTGGCCAATGCTGTAGTGCTTGATCTTCTCGTGGAGCTGCATGATGCCGTAGAGCAGCGCGTCGGGGCGCGGCGGGCAGCCGGGCACGTAGACGTCCACCGGCACGATGTGGTTCACGCCGGGCACCACGCTGTAGCCCTGGTAATAGGGGCCGCCGGAGGTGGCGCACACGCCCATGGCGATGACCCACTTTGGCTCGGCCATCTGGTCGTAGATGCGGCGCACGGCCGGGGCCATCTTCCAAGTCAGCGTTCCGGACACGATGAGCAGGTCGGCTTGCCGCGGCGTCGCCCGCATGACCTCCATGCCGAAGCGGGAGATGTCGAAGCGTGACATGGCGGAGGCGATCATTTCGAACACGCAACACGCCAAGCCGAATGCGACCGGCCACACCGCCGACTTGCGCCCCCAATTAAGGAGGGCGTCGACGGAGGTTACCGCGACGTTCTGCTTCAGGTCGTCCGGAACGACGATCGTGGGATCGGGGAACGCTTCCTGGGCGCTCCACTTGATCTGCTCGATCGTCTCTCCCTCTATGCGGTCGATGTCCCACGCCGTTTGGTCCGACCGGCCCTGGCCGTATGCCGTTCCATCGGAGAGGCCATGTTGGGGTGCGTGCAGCATCGTGAAGCCGTTCTTTCTAGGCGCCGGAGCGGCGGGCGGCTAACAGCTTTTGAGTGGAATCCACCACCGTGGCGAGCATAGCACAGGGGTTGTGAGCCAACAAGTGAAATGAAGCACAATCGATCGCAAGGGTAGCGTACCTCATGTTCCCTATCGTTTTTCAGGCTTGGAAGCGGCCCTGTGGCCTGACGCGCTGTTGCGCGCTATTTCGCGCTGATCACCACGTCTTGCCGCCACGGGATGCGCGGTGCCGTCATGGCCGTGGCGGGAACGTGGACTCGTGGTCACAGTTGGCGGCGCGGGTGCCGACGCCGCGTTCCGCTCGTCCGTGCATGCCGAGGCTCGCCCGCGCTGACGCGTGCGGGCCAGGCCTATCGCCAGCGGTGGCGCGTGGGCGCAAGCGCGGCTTTCCCTGGGGCGGCGCCGCCATGCGTCGAGGCGGTGTCTCTGATAGCCTGCGGGCATCAACCTCCGAGGCACTCCATGGCTGACCACAGCGCCCGACTGGCCCAGATCACCAACGGAGCCCTGGAGCTCTTCACTGAGAAGCATCGCGTCCGCGAGCGCGTGATCGTCCTCTCCCGCGAGGTGATACGACACTCCGCGAACGCCATACGCGCCGTTCAGCGGACGGAGCTGGACCAGGCTGGGGAGATATTGCACGAGGCCCGCGTGCGCCTGCGGGAAGCGCAGGCACTCCTCGTCAACCATCCGGACTTGAACTACACCGGCTACTCGCAGGACGCGCAGAAGGAGTACGCGGAGGCGTGCTGCGTGCTGGCCTTCATCGGTGGAGGGCAGCTGCCCCTACCCGACGAGATCGGCGTGGACGTGGCGTCGTACCTCAACGGCCTCGCGGAGGCGGCCAGCGAGCTGCGGCGTTACATCCTCGATTCGCTACGCCGCGACCAGGACGAGCACTGTGAGGAGCTATTGGGCGTGATGGACGGTGTTTACAACCTGCTGGTCGTGATGGACTTCCCCGATGCACTGACCAATAACCTCCGGCGCACGACGGACCAGCTGCGCGGCGTGCTGGAGCGCACCCGTGGCGACTTGACGATGGCGCTTCGCCAGCGGCGGCTGGAGCGCCTGCTGGCCCAGCACGAGCCGTAGCCCGCTTCGCGGTGGCATTGCCGGCGAGGCGCGCCTGCCGGTGCCACGTCCGCGATGCATGTCGCGATCGCGACTTTAGCCTTGGCGCGGCGGCTTCGGGAGGCGTCGCGGCTGCGCGCTCGCCTTGACGATGCGGCGGACAGGATGATAACGTGCCGCGCGGTCATGGCGCCCAACTTGGGCGCCGGCACCGGTTCGCACTTTTTACACCGGCATACGGAGGGATTGCACATGACTGGCCTGTGGTTGGCCATTGGTTCAGGCGTGCTCGCACTATTGTTCGCGGGCTACCTCGCCCGCAAGGTCTTGAGCCATGACGAGGGCAATCAGGCAGTGCGCGACATCGGCCGTGCGATCCAAGAAGGCGCCAGCGCCTTCCTTGGTCGCGAATACCGCGTCCTGTCCATCTTCGTGATCGCCGTCACGCTGATCCTGCTCGGCGTCGGCCTTTGGGTCGAGGGCCAGGAGCCGATGACCGCCGTCGCGTACATCACAGGCGCCATCGCGTCCGGCGTCACCGGCTACATCGGCATGTACATCGCGGTGCGCTCCAACATGCGCACGGCCACGGCCGCCATCCAGGGCCTCAACCCCGCGCTGCGGGTGGCCTTCTCCAGCGGCGGCGTCATGGGCATCACGGTGGTGGGCATCGGCGTGCTGGGCGCCGCGATCCTGTGGATCATCTTCGAGAACCCCAGCATCGTGGCGGGCTTCAGCTTCGGCGCATCCAGCATCGCGCTGTTCGCCCGCGTGGGCGGCGGCATCTACACCAAGGCCGCCGACGTGGGCGGCGACCTTGCCGGCAAGGTCGAGGCCGGCATTCCCGAGGACGACCCGCGCAACCCGGCCGTCATCGCCGACAATGTCGGCGACAACGTGGGCGACGTGGCCGGCATGGGCGCCGACCTCTTCGAGTCGTATGTCGGCGCCATCATCGGCGCGCTCGCGCTGGCGGGAACGGTGGCGTGGTACGGCGGCGTCGTCGAGGCGGGCCGGCCCAGCTACGTGCTGCCGTTCCTCATCGCGGCGGTCGGCATCGTCGCGGCCATCATCGGCACCTTCGTCGTGCGCACGGGCGAGAAAGCCGACATCAACCAACTGTTGTGGGCGCTGCGGCGCGGCATCTTCACGGCCGGCGGCCTCAGCCTCGTGTTCTCGTTCGCGGCCATCTTCTGGCTTTTCCGCGTGGCGAACGACATCCCCATGACCGAAGTGTGGAAGGTCTTCGCCGCGGTCGTGTCCGGCCTCATCGGCGGCGTCATCATCGGCCTGGCTACCGAATACTACACGGCCTACACTAATAAGCCGGTGCAGGGCATCGCCGACCGCGCCGAAACCGGCCCCGCCACCGTCATCATCAGCGGTTTCGCCGTCGGCATGATGAGCACGGTCATCCCGCTCCTCGTCATCTGTGGCGTGGTGCTCATCGCCTACCAGGCCGCCGACCTCTACGGCATCGCGATCGCGGCCGTCGGCATGCTGTCGACCCTGGGCATCACCTTGGCGACCGACGCCTACGGCCCCGTTGCCGACAACGCCGGCGGCATCGCCGAGCAGGCGCACCTGCCGAGCCACGTGCGCGAGCGCACCGACGCGCTCGACTCATTGGGCAACACCACGGCGGCCACCGGCAAGGGCTTCGCCATCGGCTCCGCGGTCCTCACCGCCCTCGCCCTCATGGCCGCCTACGCGGCGTCGGTCGGGCTCACCACGGTCGACCTGCTGCGGCCCCAAGTCCTCGTGGGCGTGCTCATCGGCGCGCTCATGCCGTTCGTGTTCAGCGCGCTCACGATGGAGGCCGTCGGACGCGCGGCTCAAGACATGGTGGAAGAAGTGCGGCGCCAGTTCCGCGAGATCCCCGGCCTGCGCGAGGGCAACGTGGGCGTCAAGGCCGACTACGCTCGCTGCGTCGACATCAGCACGCGTGGCGCCCTCCGGGAGATGATCGTTCCCGGTCTGCTCGCCGTCATCATTCCGATCGTGGTGGGCGTCATTCCGTTCCTGGGCGCCGACGCAGTCGCCGGCTTGCTCGCTGGAGCCATCTCCTCCGGCGCGCTGCTTGCCATCACCATGGCAACCGCGGGTGGGGCCTGGGACAACGCGAAGAAATACATCGAGGCCGGCCACCACGGCGGCAAGCGTTCCGAGCCCCACAAGGCCGCGGTCGTGGGCGACACCGTGGGAGACCCGTTCAAGGACACCTCCGGCCCGTCGCTCAATATCCTGATCAAGCTCATGTCCATCGTGGCGTTGGTTTTCTCGGCCACGTTCCACGTCTGAGGGGGAGGGTAGGCGCCATGGACCTTGAACTGAAGGGCAAGGCCGCCCTGGTGACCGGCGGCAGCCGGGGTATCGGCAAGGCCGTGGCATTCGCACTCGCGCGCGAGGGCGCGGACGTCGCCATCTGCTCGCGGCACGAGGCCGAGGCGAAGGCGGCGGCCGAGGAGGTCGCCAAGGCGACCGGCGCCAAGGTCGTCGGCTTCCCGGCCGACACGTCCAAGGCCCACGACATCGAGCGTGTCGTGGCCGGTACCGTGAAAGCCCTGGGGCGGCTCGACATCCTCATCAACAACGCGGCGCGCGTCGGCGGCACGGCGCCCGACAGCCTTGCCACCGTGACCGATGACTTGATCGTTTCGGACTTCGAAACGAAAGTGCTGGGCTATGTGCGGTGCGCGCGCGAAGCCGTGCCGCACATGGCCCGCAACGGCTGGGGCCGCATCGTCAATGTCAGCGGGATGGCCGCGCGCATGGCGGGCGGGGTGAGCGGCGGCATGCGTAATGCTGCGGTCGCCAATCTGACGAAGGTGCTGGCCGACGAGCTGGGGGCGCAGGGCATCAACGTGAACTGCGTGCACCCCGGCGCGGTGGTGACCGAGCTGTTGCAGAACCGCCTCCAGCAGCAGGCGAGCGCGCGCAAGGTGGGCACCGAGCAGATCGAGCAACAGATGGCGCAGAACAATGCCATCCGTCGCATCGTGACCGCCGAGGAGATCGCCGTCGTCATCGCGTTCCTCTGCTCGCCCAAGGCGGTCTCCATCACCGGCGAGAACATCGGCGTTTCGGGCGGCGGCTCGCGCGCCGTCTTCTACTAGGCCGGCGGCCATGGTCTTGAGCGACCGCAGCATCCGCCAAGCCCTGCAAAGTGGGCACATCGTCATCAAGCCGCTCGGCGAGAACGCGGTGCAGCCCGCGAGCGTCGACGTACGCCTCGACCGCAAGATACTGGTCTTCCGCAACGACCGCGTGCCCTTCATCGACCTGCGCGCCAATACGGAGCGCCTCACCGAAATGGTCACCACCGGCGACGACGACCCGTTCATCCTGCACCCGGGTCAGTTCGTGCTCGGCAGCACGCTGGAGCACGTCGAGGTGCCGGCCGATCTCGTTGGCCGGCTGGAGGGCAAGAGCTCGCTAGGGCGCGTCGGCCTGCTGATCCACTCGACGGCAGGCTATGTCGACCCCGGTTGGAAGGGTCACCTGACGCTGGAGCTCAGCAATGTGTCCGCATTGCCCATCACGCTCTATTACCGCATGAAGATCGGGCAAATCTCATTCTTGCAGCTCACGACGCCGGCCGAGCACCTCTACGGTTCGGCGGAGCTCGGCAGCAAGTACCAAGGGCAGACCGACCCGACGCCGAGCCGCGTTTCCCAGGATTTCGTCGAGCGCAAGCCGAAGCGGAAGCCTTAATACCTTCGGCGCTTGCCGATTCGCCCATCCGCCTCCGATACTCTACGGCTATGCCTGCATCGCCTTCTCCCTACATGGCCGAGGCACTCGCCCTGGCGCGAGAGGGGCTCGGCACGACCAGCCCGAACCCGTCCGTCGGCGCCGTGCTCGTCAATGAGGGCCGCGTCGTCGGCAAGGGGCGCACGCAGCCGCCCGGACAAGCGCACGCCGAGATCGTCGCGCTGCGCGAGGCCGGCGAGGCCGCCCGCGGCGCCACCCTCTACGTCACGCTGGAGCCTTGCGCGCACCATGGCCGCACCCCTCCCTGCGCGGACGCCATCGTCGCTGCGGGAGTGCGCGAGGTGCGCGTCGCGACGCTCGACCCCAACCCCAAGACGGACGGGAAGGGGGTCCGGGTGCTGCGCGAGGCGGGCATCGGTGTGACGATTGGCGACGGCGAGGCCGATGCGCAGCAGGCGATCGAGGCCTTCGCGAAGCACGTCCGCACGGGGCTGCCGTTCGTGACCGCTAAATTCGCCATGAGCCTAGATGGCAAGGTGGCGACACGCGCCGGCGACTCCATCTGGATCACGGGGGAAGAGGCCCGCCGGGTGGCGCATCAGCTGCGCGCCGAATCCGACGCCGTGATGGTCGGCGTGGGCACGGTGCTCGCCGACAACCCGCGCCTCACCGTGCGCGACGTCCCGACCAAGGGCGACCGCCAGCCGATGCGCGTCGTGATCGACAGCGAGGGCCGCACGCCGGCGGACGCCGCGCTGCTCTCGCAGCCCGGCCAAACGCTGGTGGCCGTGGCCGATATCGCCGCGAGCCAGCGCGCGTGGAAGGGCGGCTCGGGCGCCGTGCTACTGCCGGGCGAGGACGGGCGCGTGGACTTGCGCGCGGTGCTCGAGCTGCTCGGGCAGCAAGACGTCACCTCGGTGCTGGTCGAGGGTGGCCCAACGCTGCTCGGCTCGCTGTTCGACGCCGGCCTCGTCGATAAGGTCATCGCCTTCGTCGCGCCCACGATCATCGGCGGCGAGACGGCGAAATCGGCGGTCGGAGGCCTTGGCGCCGCGCGCATGGCCGATGCGCTGAGACTGCGCGACGTCAGCTACCGGCAAGCCGGGGACGATATGATGGTCATCGGCTATCCGGCGCGGGAAGAGTAGGCATTGTTCACGGGTATCGTGGAAGAGGTCGGCATCGTCAAGGCGGCGTCACGCCATCGCCTGACGGTCGGCGCGAAGTCCGTGTTGAACGACCTGCGCCTCGGCGACAGCATCGCGGTCAGCGGGGCCTGTCTCACGGCGGTTGAGATCGACGCCGAGGGCTTCACGGTCGACCTCTCCGAGGAAACAATCGACCGCACCAATCTCGGTGTCTTACGGCCCGGTGGAGCAGTCAACCTCGAACGCGCCATGCGGGCCGATGGACGCCTGGGCGGTCACATGGTGCAAGGCCATGTCGACGGCGTGGGCACCGTCGTCTCCTTCGACGGCCCGGAGGAGGGCCGCGTGCTGCGCGTCGAGGCCCCGCGCGCCCTGCTGCCCTACATCGTCGAAAAGGGGTTCATCGCCGTGGACGGCATCAGCCTAACCGTCACCGGTGTCAGCGACAGCTATTTCACCATCGCCGTGATACCGTATACATGGCGGCACACCGCGTTGCGCCACCGCAGGCCAGGCGATGGCGTTAACATCGAGGTGGATATTCTCGCCAAGTATCTGGAGCGGCTGCTGGCCGCCCAACGGATTGCTCGGTAGGAGAGCGCCCGATGCCTTTGGCCACCGTGGAAGAAGCGATCGAGGAGATACGCGCGGGCAGGTTTGTCATCATCGTCGATGACGAGGACCGCGAGAACGAGGGTGACTTGGCGGTCGCGGCCGACGCCGTGACGCCCGCCGCCATCAATTTCATGCTGCGCCTCGGCCGCGGCCTCATCTGCGTGCCCATGACCGGCGAGCGGCTCAAGGCCCTCGACCTCGACCTCATGGTGCCGAAGAACACTTCGCGCTACTCCACCGCTTTCACCGTCTCCGTGGACGTGCTGAACGGCGGCACCGGCGTTTCCGCGTTCGATCGCGCGGCCACCGTGCGCGCGTTGCTGGACCCGGCCACCAAGGCGAGCGACCTCGCGCGGCCCGGGCACATGTTCCCCCTGCGCGCGCAGGAGGGCGGCGTGCTGGTGCGCGCGGGCCAGACCGAGGCTTCCGTCGACCTGGCCCGCATGGCGGGTAGGGCGGAGGCGGGCGTCATCTGCGAAATCCTCAACGAGGACGGCACGATGGCCCGCATGCCCGAGTTGGAGAAGCTGGCCGCCGAGCACAACATCAAGATCGTGAGCGTGGCGCAGATCATCGCCTACCGCCTCACGCACGAGCGGCAGGTGGAGCGCATCGCCGGCGCCCGCATGCCCACCAAGTACGGCGAGGCGCGCATCATCGGGTTCAAGTCGGCGGTCGACCCCGCGGAGCACGTCGCGCTCGTTTTTGGCGAGGTCGATACCGACGAGCCCGTGCTCGTGCGCGTGCACAGCGAATGCGTCACCGGCGACGTTTTTGGCAGCCTGCGGTGCGATTGCGGCACGCAGATGCAGATGGCGCTGGCCGCCATCGGACGCGAAGGCCGTGGCGTGTTCCTCTACATGCGCCAGGAGGGCAGGGGCATCGGGTTGCACAACAAGATCAGGGCTTACGCGCTGCAAGACACGGGCCTGGACACCGTCGAGGCCAACCGCGAGCTCGGCTTTCCCGCCGATTTGCGGCACTACGGCATCGGCGCCCAGATACTCGTCGACCTCGGTGTCAAGAACATGCGTCTTCTCACCAACAACCCGCGGAAGGTTGTTGGGCTGGAGAGCTACGGCCTTCACATCTTGGAGCGGCTGCCCGTGATTGCCGCCCACAACCCCGAAAACCTGCACTACCTCGAGACCAAGCGTGACAAGCTGGGTCACCAGTTTGGAGACCTGACGCCCAGCGGCTAACGCCGCGCGCCCACCGTCTCCTCGCCCGGCCGCCTTGCGTTGAGCCAAAGCGACTGCGTCTGTTTCGCGACGGCGCGAAACGGTAGAATGGAGTCATGGCACGCGAGTTGAAGGGCACGCTCGACGCACAAGACTTGCACGTTGGCATCATCGTTTCCCAGTTCAACGAGTTCGTGACGTCAAAGCTCCTGGCCGGCGCCCGCGACGCCCTGCGGCGCCACGGTGTCCGCGAGGAGCGTGTCACGGTGGTATGGGTGCCCGGCGCGCTGGAATTGCCGCAAGTGGCGCAGCGCATGGCCGACTCCGGCAAGTGGGACGCGCTGATCGCGCTGGGCTGCGTCATCCGTGGCGAGACGTCGCACTATGACGTGGTGGCGAACGAGTCCGCCCGAGGCATCGCCGAAGTCGCGCGCGCCACTGGTGTGCCCGTCACGTTCGGGGTGCTGACGACGAATGACGCCGATCAAGCGGCGGCGCGCGCGGGCGGCAAGCTCGGCAATCGCGGTTATGACGCCGCCGAATCGGCAATCAAGATGGCGAGCCTCTACCGGCAGCTTGCGGTGGAGCCCACGCCGGTATCCTAGGGCGGTTAAGAGGACGACTGTGACCATCAAGCAGCGGCTAGACGAAGACCTGAAGAACGCGATGCGGACGCAGGATACCGTGACGCGCGACGCCGTTCGTCTTATCCGCAATCAGATCAAGAACGTGGAGATCGACAAGCACAAGGAACTCGATGACACCGAGGCCGTCGAGGTGCTCACCAAGATGGTGAAGCAGTACCGCGACAGCATAGAGACCTACAAGCAGGGCAACCGGCAAGACCTGGTCGACAAGGAGCAGGCCGAACTGAACGTGGTGCTGCGCTACATGCCCCAGCAGATGTCGCGCGACGAGATACTCGCCGCCGTCGAGCGCGCGACGGCGGAGACGGGAGCCAAGGGCCCGGCTGACAAGGGTAAGCTCATGGGCAAGCTCATGCCGGCGGTGCGCGGCAAGGCCGACGGCAATCAGGTGAACGCAGTGGCGACTGCGTACTTGGAGTCGCTCGCGAAGTCTTAAGGCATGTGAGTGCATGGCAACCATCACGGACAACAAGGCCCGCTTCGGCATCCTGGTCTTTCCGGGCACTTGGAGCGACGGCGACTGCCATAGCGCCGTGAGGGACGCGCTCGGCGAGGATGCCGCGTTCGTCTTTCACAAGGAAACCGACCTTTCGCGATTCGACTGCGTGGTGCTGCCGGGCGGCTTCTCCTATGGAGACTACCTGCGCCCCGGCGCCATCGCGCGCTTCTCTCCCGTCATGCAAGCGGTGTCGCGCTTCGCGGAGCAGGGCGGGCTCGTCATCGGCATTTGCAACGGTTTCCAGATACTCTGCGAATCGGGCTTGTTGCCCGGCGCGCTGATGCGAAACAACCACCTGGAGTTCCGCTGCCAGCAAACGTACCTTCGCGTCGAGCAAGCCAAGGCGCCGTTCACCTCGCGGGCGGCCGCCGGCCAGGTGCTCGCCATTCCCATCTCGCACGGCGACGGCAACTACTACGCCGACGATGCGACGCTGGCCCGGCTGGAGGCGAATGGGCAAATCCTGTTCCGCTATGCCACCGCCGACGGCCAGGTGACGCCGGAAGCCAACCCGAATGGATCGCGTGGCAACATCGCCGGCATCGTCAACGAACGAGGGAACGTCCTAGGCATGATGCCCCACCCGGAGCGCGCCGTCGAGGCGCTGGTTGGCGGCACCGACGGCCTCGTCATCTTCCGTTCCATCGCCGACGCCATCCGCTCGCGTGCCGCGGCGCCTCACCACTAGGCTGGCAATCCGCTCTGAAGGAACGACCGCATGGGTGTGGGCATTGCATTGGCCTTGCTCGCGACGCTGGCGTGGGGCGCGGGCGACGTGTTTGTCCGCAAGGCGACCTTCGGCGCTGTCACTCCGCTCGTCGCCGTCGGCGCCCTTGCGGTCATGGTGGCCGTGCTTGGCGTGGCCGCCTTCGCGACCGTCGGCTGGGGCGGCCTCACGCCCGACGGCGCCCGGTTCTACTTGCTCGCCGGACTCATGGGCATCTTCGCCCACCTCACGGGAACGCTGTTCTACTTCCACGCCATGCGGCGCGCCGGCCTGTCCATCGTGTCGCCCATCATCGGCATCCAGCCGCTCGTGAGCATTGGGCTGGCGATGGCGCTCGGCGGCGAGCGCCCCAACCTGCCGACCGTGCTCGCGGCGCTCCTCATCGTGGCGGGCGTCATCGTCATCATCACCGACAAGCGCGCGGGGGTGGCGGAGTGAGGGCGGAGCGGGAGCCCCGCCGCGCCTCGTTCGCCCGCGTGCCTGCGGTGGCCGTGGGCGTGGTGCTCGCCGTCGCGTCCACCTCCTCGTTCGCGATGACCGGGTTCATCGCGAGCCGGCTCGTCGAGACGACGCCCGGCATCGTAGTCGCGTTTTACGAGGCGCTTTTCGGTCTCGTGCTGGTCGCCACGGTGAACGCGCGCTTCATTGCCGCCGGGCGAGGCGTTTCGCGCTCCGCCCTGCCGTGGATTGGCATTGGCGGCCTGGCGCTCGGCGCCGGCACCGCGTTCTTCTACACGGCGCTGGGGCACATCCCCTTCAGCGTCGCGGCGCCGGTCATCGGCGCCGTGCCACTGGTATCCTACGGATTCATCCTCTTGTTGCTTCGGGGCCGCGAGCGCCTGACGCCGCGCGTGCTGCTCGGGGCGACGATGGTCGTTACGGGTGTCATCGTCATACGCATCGTGAACGCGTAGGGAGGCTCCACGTGCCGGTTTCCCAAGAGACCCTGGACCAGATCGCCTTGACCCGCGCCGAGTACGACATGATCGTCGAGAAGCTGGAGCGCGAGCCCAACACCGTCGAGCTCGGCCTCTTCGGCGCGCTATGGAGCGAGCATTGCGGTTACAAGCACTCGCGCCCGTTGTTGCGCTCGTTCCCCACCACCGGAGCGTCCGTGCAGGTCGCGGCCGGCCAGGAGAACGCCGGCGTCGTCGACATCGGCGATGGGCTGAGCGTCGTGTTCAAGATCGAATCGCACAACCACCCGTCCGCCGTCGAGCCGTACCAGGGCGCGGCCACGGGCGTTGGGGGCATCATCCGCGACATCCTGGCGATGGGGGCGCGTCCCATCGCGCTGCTCAATTCGCTGCGCTTCGGGCCGTTGAGCGAGCCGCGCAACAAGTTCTTGTTCCAGGGCGTCGTCTCCGGCATCTCCGGCTACGGTAACTGCGTCGGCATTCCAGACGTGGGCGGCGAAATCCAATTCGCCCCCGCCTATTCCGGCAATCCACTGGTGAACGCGATGTGCGTCGGCCTGCTGCCGCAAGGCGCCCTCGTCCGTTCGCGCGCGTCGACGCCGGGCAACACGCTCATGCTGGTCGGCTCGGGCACGGGGCGCGACGGCATCCACGGCGCCTCGGGCCTCGCGTCGCGCTCATTCGAGGAGGAGCGCGAGATGCGGCCGACGGTGCAGGTGGGCGACCCGTTCTTGGAAAAGGTGCTGATCGAGGCCTGCCTCGAGGCCGCGAGGAGCGGCCATCTCGAAGGCATGCAGGACCTTGGCGCGGCCGGCCTCACCAGTGCGGCGATGGAGAGCGCGCAGCGCAGCGGTAGCGGCGTGCGGATCGACGTTTCCCGCGTTCCCCGGCGCGAGCCCGGCATGTCGCCCTATGAGGTCATGCTCTCCGAGTCGCAAGAACGCATGCTCCTCATCGTGAAGCAGGGGCACGAAGAGGAGATACGCGAGCTATTCGAGAAATGGGACTTGCGCGCCGTGGCGATCGGCACCGTCACCGGAGATGGCGTCGGCCGCATTCTCGATGGCGACGAGCCGGTGGCCGAGGTCCGCATTGACACGCTGGTCGAGGCGCCGACCTATCGCCCGCCGGCCCAACGGCCGTCGTATCTGGCGCGCTTGCACGCGGCCGTGCCGCCCACGCCTCCGCCCGACCGCATCGGCGGCTCGCTGCTCAAGCGTCTGCTGGCCTCGCCCAACATCGCCAGCAAGCGCATGGTCTACCGCCAGTACGACCACGAGGTGCAGACCAATACCGTGGTGAAGCCCGGCCAGGGCGATGCCGCCGTGCTGCGGCTGCGGGGCACGAAGAAGGGCCTGGCGGTCGCCGTCGATGGTAATGGCCGCCACGTCCATCTGGAGCCGTACGCCGGGGGCGCCATGGCGGTCGCCGAGGCCTGCCGCAACGTCGTGTGCGCGGGCGCCACGCCCGTCGCGGTCACGGACTGCCTCAACTTCGGCAACCCGCGAAAGCCGGAGGTCTACTATCAGCTTCAGCAGGCCATCGAGGGCATGGCGGCCATGTGCCGCGCGCTGGGCATCCCGGTGGTCAGCGGCAACGTGTCGCTCTACAACGAATCGCAAGGCAAGGCCATTTATCCGACGCCCATCGTCGGCGCCGTCGGCGTGCTGCAGCAAGCCGAGCAGCGGTTGACGGCCGGCTTCGCCGCCGAGGGCGACGTCGTGCTGCTCTTGGGCGCCGCGGCGTTGCGGGGCGAGGATGCCGACCTGTCGGGCAGCGAGTTCCTCGCTCACCTCCACAACCAGGTCATCGGGCGCCCGTCCATCGACATGGAAGCCGAAGCCCGGCTGCAACGGCTAGTGACCGGCCTCGCGCAGGATGGGTTGCTGCGGTCCGCTCATGACTGCTCGGACGGTGGGCTGGCCGTGGCGATAGTGGAGTGCTCGATGCTGGGCAACGTCGGCTTCACCGCCGAGGCGTCCTTGTCCGGGCGCTGGGACGCGGCCCTGTTCGGCGAGCGGCCGTCCCGCGTCGTCGTGAGCGCCAGTCCGGAGCGGGCGGCCGAGGTACTGCGGCGGGCTCACGACGCGGGCGTGCCCGCGTTGCGGCTGGGAGTCACCGGGGGCGCCAACGTGCGCTTCCCCGGCCTCATCGACGAGCCGATCGCCAGCCTCGTCGACGCCTACGACAACGGCCTCGAACGCGCGCTCAACGCTTGATGTCAAGCGGATCATCGGGCTGAAGCTGGGACAAATCCGCCTTGCGCGGCGGCGGCGGCATCCCGCACTATACGCTCGCTGTCTGGGGAGACATTCGATTCGGTACGCTCTTAACGGCCTGGCGGTGGTATGATGCTGCTTTGTCCGCGCGCGACAGCCCGGCGCTGACGTTCCGCGGAGCAAGGCAACACGGACAAGGAGTCCTGTCGAACGATGAAGGTCATCTTCCTCGAGGACGTTCCCGGCACCGCCGATGCAGGCGAGGTTAAGGACGTCAAGAACGGTTTCGCGCGGAACTTCCTGCTACCCCGCGAGTTGGCGGCGCCGGCCACGGCCGACAACCTCCAGCGCATCCGGGCGATCGAGAAGGCCGCCAACGAGCGCCGGCTGAAGTATTCCGAAGAGTGGAAGACGGTCGCGAAGGCGCTGGAAGGCAGGCACATCACGGTCGAGGCGCGCGTCGGTCCCACCGGCCGACTCTTCGGTGCCATCACCGGCCGCCAGATCGCCAGCGAGCTGAGCAAGCAGATCGGCCGCGATTTGGACCACCGCATGGTGTTGCTGTCGCAGGCGATTCACGAACCGGGCGACCAGAACGTAACGATACGGCTGTACCGGAACGTGCAGGCGCACGTGAAGGTGTCCGTCGTTCCGGAAGGCTTCGTGCGCGACCAGGCCGCGAAAGCGGCCGCGGATGAAACGGCGCCTCCCCAGGCCGCGGAGAACGCCGCGGAACCGGAACAGCCCGCCCAGGCCTAAACCGGTCCCGCGTCATCGTGGGGCCTGCCGATGTATGCGGAAAAACTTCCCCCGCACGATGTCGATGCGGAGGAGGCGGTCGTCGGTTCATTGCTCATTGATGGTGAAAGCATCGGCCGCGTCGCGCCCATCGTCCATGCCGACGATTTCTATCGCGAACGCAACCGGTGGTGCTATGACGCGTGCCTCGCGCTCTACCAGCGCGGAGAGACGATCAACCAGATCACCGTCACGCACGAGCTGACACTCCGCGAGCGGCTGCAAGACGTGGGCGGCCCGGCGTACCTCAGCCACCTCGTCTCCGTTGTCCCCACGTCCGTCCACATCGAGCACTACGCGCGCATCGTCAACCGCACCGCCACGATGCGCCGCCTCATCCAAGTGGCCGGCGACATCGCCTCCATCGGTTACGCCGGCGCCGCCGATGTCGACGCCGCGCTGGGTCAGGCGGAAGACATGCTCTTCCGCATCCGCAATACGCATTCCGTCCAAGACTTCGTCACCGTTCGCGAGGTGCTCGACAAGTACCTCGAGCAGACTTCCGCCCTGGAAGGCGGCGTCGACGTTGCCCTTCAGCCCATCCAGTCCGGCTTCACCGACATCGACCGCGCGCTGGGCGGACTCCAGCGGGGCGACCTCGTCATCCTCGCCGCGCGCCCCTCGCTGGGCAAATCGACGCTCGCCATGAACATCGCGCAGAACGCCGCGAAGGACGGCGCGACCGTTGCGGTGTTCAGCCTCGAAATGAGCCGCGACCAGCTGGCCTACCGCCTGCTGTGCGCCACCGCCGAGGTCGACATGCAGCAGCTGCGCCTCAGCACGATGGGCATTCTGAACGAGGCGACGATGAGCCGCGTGATGGCCGCCATCGGTGAGCTGTCCGACTTGCGTATCTACCTCAACGACGCCTCGCTGCAAACGGTCGCGAACATACGTTCGATGGTGCGGCGGCTGCACGTGGAGCGCGGCGTCGACCTCATCATCGTCGACTACCTCCAGCTCATTAGCGGCTCCGGCCGTGGCGAGAACCGCGTCGCCGAGCTCGGCGAGATCACGCGCTCGCTCAAGGGCATGGCCCGCGAGATGAACGTGCCGGTCATCGCGCTGTCGCAGCTCAGCCGCGCCATCGAGCAGCGCCCGGACCACTTCCCCCAGCTCTCCGACCTGCGCGAATCGGGCAGCATCGAGCAGGATGCCGACGTGGTGGCGTTCATCCACCGCGAGGACCGCTTCGTGACGCAAGAACAGTGGGAACAGAAGAACCCGACCGCCCCCTATCCCGAGAACCTGGCGCAGCTGGTCATCGCGAAGAACCGCCACGGCGCCACCACCAGCGTGTCGCTCTACTTCCACGGCAAGTTCTACCGTTTCGAGAACCTGGCAACCGACTCCCAGCGCGATTAGGAGGTCACCGGTGATGCGCGACATGTGCCGAACCCGCCGGGGGTGGTTGAGCGATGCCGACGCGATTTGACGGCTTTCCGTCCAACGCACGGCAGGTGCCGGTGCCCGCGCCGCTGCTGGGTGACCTGCTGTCGGCCATCGACGACGTCGCCGAGCTGAAGTGCACGTTGCGCTTCTTCTGGCACCTTGCCCAGGAACGAGGCTCGCCGCGCGCCGTGCCCGCCGAGCGCCTCCGCGACGACGACGTGCTGCGCGCCGCTCTCGGCTCGCCGGATGCGGTCGCGCGAGGCCTGGATGCCGCCGTCGAGCGTGGTACGCTCTTGCTCGGCGCGCTGGCCGATGGCAGCATGGCGTATCTCGCGCATACGCCGGAGCACCGCCGGTTCGCCTCGTCGAGCGGCGCCGCCAAGCCCACCCAAGGCACGGTGCCGGCGGCCGCCCGTGCTGGCGCCCCGGAAGTGCCCAATGTCTATGCACTCTACGAGCAGCATATCGGCCTGCTAACGCCTATGATGGCGGATGTGCTGCGCGATGCCGAGCAGACCTACCCGGCCTACTGGATCGAGGAAGCGTTCCGAGAGGCCGTGTTGAGCAACCGGCGCAGCTGGCGGTATGTCCAACGCATCCTCGAACGGTGGGCGACGGAAGGACGAGGCGATGGAACGCATGGAAAGTCTGGGGGACATCCTCCGGCGCTTACAGCGGCAGAGTATGTCCGCCGCTATGGGCGAAACACCGGTCGCCGAGCCTGAGCCGTCGATCGCGGTGCCGCCGTGCCCCATCTGCGGCGGACGCGGGTGGGTGCGGCACGACGTCGCGCCCGGACACGCCGATTTCGGCAAGGCGTTCCCCTGCACCTGCCAGCAGCAAGCAAGCGTCGACCAGCGCCTCGCGCGCCTGCGCCGCTTCTCCAACATGGGGGTGCTCGCTCGCGTCACGTTCGAGCGCACCGATGCTCAAGGCCGCGGCTCCACGGCCGATGCGCGTGCCCGCTTCCAGGCCGCTCTCGATGTCGCCCGCCGCTACGCGGAGTCGCCCGACGGGTGGCTGACGCTCTCCGGCGCGAGCGGCACCGGCAAGACGCACCTCGCCGCCGCCATCGCCAACCGGTGCATGGAGCGCGGCCTGCCCGTTTTCTTCGCGTTCGTGCCGGACCTGCTCGATCATCTCCGTGCGTCGTTCAACCCGGAGAACGAGGTTTCCTACGACGACCTCTTCGAGCAGGTGAAGTCGATTCCGGTCCTCGTTCTCGACGACCTTGGCATGCAGAGCAGCACGCCCTGGGCCGAGGAGAAGCTCTTTCAAGTGCTCAACCACCGCTTTGTCAGCGGGCTGCCCACCATCATCACCACCAATTTGCCGGTCGAGCAGATGGACGCCCGCCTGCAGAGCCGGCTGCTGGACCCGCAGATCGGCGCGGCGCTCGACCTGGGGCGGGCCGATAGCCCCACGATGCCCGGCATTGGCGCCGTGCCTCCCGCATTGCTGCGCGTGATGACGTTCGAGACGTTCAAGCTCGGCTTGACCGATCCGGCGGCTCGCCGGCAATTGCGCGCGGCGTTCGACTTCGCGGTGTCCTATGCCCGCCACCCCGAGGGATGGTTCGTGCTGCTGGGCAACTCCGGCTGCGGCAAGACGCACCTGGCAGTCGCCGTCGCCAACGAGCGGCTGCGCGCCGGCGGGGACGTCTTTTTCGCCTTCGTCCCGGACCTGCTCGACCACCTGCGCTACACGTTCAGCCCGGACAGCCGCGTGACCTACGACGAGCTGTTCGACCGCGTGCGGCAGACGCCGCTGCTCATCCTCGACGACCTCGGGGCGCAGAGCAGCACTCCCTGGGCTCAAGAAAAGCTCTACCAGATCATCGTCCACCGCCATAACGCGCGGCTCGCCACGATCGTCACGACGCGCGGGCTGCCGCCGAATGCCGGCGACCCGATCACCTCGCGATTGAACGACCCCGGTAGCGGCGAAGTTCACCCGCTCGACTTGGTGCCCGACCACCGCCAGTCCGGCGGCGGGCGGCCCCGGTCCGCCCCGCCTGGCCCGCCGCCGTCGCCACGACCGCCGTACCAGGGCAGAGGGCGGTCGTAGCCGATGGCCCAGCATTGCGAGTTCTGCGAAATCGTCGCGAGGCGAGCGCCCGCCGCCATCCGCTACGAGGACGACGAGGTGATGGCGTTTCACAACCGCCTCACATGGGTGCCGGTCATGCTGCTCATCGTGCCCCGGCGGCATCTGGACCAGCGCCAGTTCTGGTTGTCGCCATTGTTCGCCATGGCCGCGCAGGTCGCCGTCCGCCTCGGCGACACCGACTGCCCGAACGGTTACCGGCTCGTGTCCAACTTCGGCGAGGACGCGCTGCAGACGCAGGCCCACGGCCACCTGCACGTCATCGGCGGCGCGGGCCTCGGCCTCTACATCGACTTCCCCGGCAAGGGCGACTTCTGGCTGCATATGTACGGCGGCCACCGGGAGCTCGAGTGACCGTGCCCACCGTCATCTGGGTCGGCCTTGGCGGCTTCATCGGGGCATCGGCGCGCTACCTGGTTGCTGTCGCCGTGGCGCGCGTGTTCGCGCCGCCGTTCCCGTGGGGCACCGTCACCGTCAACCTCGCCGGCTCGCTGCTCATCGGCATCGTCACCGCCCTTGCCGAAACCCGCGGCATGCTGTCCACCGAGGCGCGCTTCTTCCTGGTCACCGGCGTGCTTGGTGGCTTCACCACCTTCTCGGCCCTGAGCATGGAGACCTACGCCCTGCTGCGCGCGGGGAGTTGGGCGCTCGCGCTTGGCAGCGTCGCGCTGCAGCTGGCGTTGGGCGTCTCCGCCGCCGCCATCGGCTATGCGTTCGCGCGCGGCCAGTAACCGCCCTTGCCCGCGCTGTTGTAGAATCGTCGAAGGATCCGCGATGAAGGGAAGTAGTAGGGGCGTCCTGGTCGAAGCGAGCCGGCGGAGGGCCTCATTTCAGGCCCTCAAGCGGTGGAAGGCCGGTGATCCGTGGCACCCCGAACTCATCCTGGAGCGGCTCGCCCGAGCCCCGGCATCGCCGAGGTTAGGGCAGCGGCGCGCACCGTTACCGCGCGATGAGCAGTCCCGGCGAGGGCCTGTGAGGCTGTCGCTCGGCGGAGCGCATTCCCTCGCGGCTGGCAAGGCCGGGGAACGAGGGTGGCACCGCGGGAATTCCTACCCGTCCCTTTGTGGGGCGGGTTTTTGTTTGCGGCCGGCGAGGCGACACGCCTTCATTGGACAACTTTCGGTGGAGCGGAAGATGGTAACGACGCGGATGGTGCAGTTGCGCTACGACCCCAAGACGATCGACGGCAAATGGCAGTCGCGGTGGGCGGCCGATGGTCTCTATCGCGTGTCCGATGACGACCCACGCCCACGGTGGTACGCCCTCACCATGTTTCCGTACCCCTCCGGCGACCTGCACATCGGCCACTGGTACGCGATGTCGCCGTCGGACGCGCACGCCCGCTTCATGCGGATGCGCGGCTTCAATGTGCTGCACCCCATGGGGTTCGACGCGTTTGGACTGCCCGCCGAGAACGCGGCCATCAAGCGCGGCATTCATCCGCACACGTGGACGATGGCGAACATCGAGCGCATGCGCGGCCAGCTGCGCTCCATGGGCACCGTCTACGACTGGAGCCGCGAGGTCGTCACCTGCCAGCCCGCGTATTACAAATGGAACCAGTGGTTCTTCCTGCGGATGCTGGAGAAGGGCCTGGTCTACCGCGCCAACGCGCCGGTCAACTGGTGCCCCGGCTGCAACACCGTGCTCGCCAACGAGCAGGTCGTCGACGGCAAGTGCGAGCGTTCCGGCGATGTGGTGATCCGGCGCGAAATGGAGCAATGGTTTTTCAAGATCACCGCCTACGCCGACGAGCTGCTCGACTTTTCCGGACTCATCGAGTGGCCCGAGCGTATCAAGACGATGCAGGCTAACTGGATCGGCCGTAGCGAAGGAGTGGAGACGTCGTTCGACATCTCCGAGTACGGGTTGGCGGACCGGGACATCCGCGTCTTCACGACGCGTATTGACACGATCTTCGGCGTGACGTTCATGGCGCTGGCTCCCGAACACCCGCTCGTCGCGAAGTTGACGTCCGCCGACCGGCGCGCCGCCGTCGACGCCTACGTCCAGGCCGCCCGCGAGGCGAGCGAGGTCGAGCGCCTCTCCACGGAGCGCGAGAAGACCGGTGTCTTCATCGGCGCCTACGCCACGAACCGGCTGAACGGCGAGCGAGTGCCGATTTACGCGGCCGACTACGTGCTCGCGAGCTATGGCACGGGAGCCGTGATGGGGGTGCCCGCGCACGACGAGCGTGACTTCGTGTTCGCCAAAAAGTACGGCATTCCGATCAAGGTCGTGATCGCGCCGCTCGGCTGGAGCGAGGGTGACGAGCTGCCGGCGGCTTACGTCGACAAGGCCGGTGGCACTCAGGTCCATTCCGGCAGGTTCTCCGGCATGCCGCAGGCCGAGGGCTACAAGGCCATCGCCGACGAGATCGAGGCGAAGGGCTGGGGCCGGCGCACGGTCGGCTATCGCATGCGCGACTGGCTCATCTCACGGCAACGGTACTGGGGCACCCCCATTCCCATCGTCTACTGCGCGCGCGACGGCGCCGTGCCGGTGCCCTACGATCAGCTGCCCGTGATGCTGCCCGAGGATGCCGAGTTCAAGCCGACGGGCGAGTCGCCGCTCGCCCGGCATGCGGGCTTCGTGAACACGACGTGCCCCCGGTGCGGTGACCCGGTGACGCGCGAGACCGATACGATGGACACCTTCGTCGATTCCTCGTGGTATTTCTTGCGTTATGTCAGCCCGCACTACGAAGAAGGCCCGGCCGACCCACGGTCGGCGCGTCACTGGTGCCCCGTGAACCAATACACCGGCGGGGCCGAACACGCCACGATGCACCTGCTGTACGCGCGCTTCTTCACGAAGGCGATGCGCGACCTCGGCGTCGTCGAGTTCGGCGAACCGTTCCTGCGCCTGTTCAACCAGGGCACGATCCTGTCGAACCACATGAAGATGAGCAAGAGCCGTGGGAACGTGGTCGCGCCTGATGAGTACGTTGGCGAGCTGGGCGCCGATGTGGTCCGCCTTTACCTGATGTTCCTCGGCCCGTGGGAGGGTGGCGGCGACTGGAGCGATACCGGCATCAATGGTGTCGCCCGGTGGGTAAACCGCCTGTGGGACCTCGCGACCAAGCCCGTCGGCACGCTGCCCGCCATCGACGGCTCGGCCGACCGTGAGGTCACGCGACTGTTGCACCAGACCATCAAGAAAGCCATTGGCGATTACGAGGCATTCAAATACAACACCGCTATTGCCGCCATGATGGAGTTCACGAATAACTTGGCACCCGTGCACGAGGCCGGCGCCGTCTCGGCGTCCGTCTACCGGCAGGCCATCCATGACCTGCTGCTGCTGCTCGCCCCTATGGCGCCACACATCACCGAGGAGCTGTGGGAGCGTGCCGGACATCGTTACAGCATCCACCAGCGGTCGCTGCCAACGTGGGACGAGCGCTTGGCCGCCGCCGACGAGGTGACGCTGGTGGTGCAGGTGAACGGCAAGGTGCGCGACCGCATCACCGTGCCCGCTGACACGAACGAGGAGGCGGCCAAGAGCGTCGCGCTCGCCAGCGACAAGGTGCGTCAGTTCACGGAGGGCAAGCAGGTGGGCCAGGTCATCTTCGTCCCCGGCCGCTGGCTGGTCAGCGTGGTGGTGAAGGGGTAGGCGTCTTGACCCTTACCGTCCGCCACGGCACGATGGCCGACTACGAGGCGTTGGCGGTGCTGTATCGGCAGACGGACGAGTACCACGCGCGCATCGAGCCGCGTCTCATGCGCGTGCCGGACGGTCCGTCGCGGCCGCCATCGCTGGTCCAGTCGGTGACCGATGATCCGGAGTCGGCGTTGCTGGTGGCGGAGGGCGCCGGCGGCGCGCTGCTGGGCACCCTCATCGTGCGGCTATCGAAGCCGTGGAGCGATCCGCGATCGGTGCCGCTCCAGTTCGCCGAGGTGAGCGATCTCGTCGTGACCGAGCGCGCGGCGCACCAGTGTCGCCAAGGCGTTGATGGAAGCGGCGGAGGCGTGGGCGCGCGAGCACGGGGCCGCCGGCCTCAGCCTTGGCCTGTTCGCCAGCAATGAATCCGCGCTCAGCCTCTACAAGACGCTTGGATTCGAGATCAGTTCGTTCCGCATGCGGAAATTCCTCGACTAGTCGCCCTGTGTCCTGCCCAGCGCCTCATCCACGGTGATGCACGGCAGCCGGAGCGCCTCCGCCACCGCCGCGTTGGTCAGTCTGCCCTGGTGGGTGTTCAGCCCCGAAGCCAGCGCCGGGTCCAGCCGCATCGCCTCCAGCGGGCCGTGGTGGGCGATAGCGATGACGTAGGGCAATGTGGCGTTGGTCAGCGCCATGGTCGACGTGCGGGGCACGGCACCGGGCATGTTCGTCACGCAGTAGTGGATCACGCCGTCCACCTCGTAGACCGGGTCGTGGTGCGACGTCGGCCGGGTCGTCTCGATGCACCCGCCTTGGTCGACCGCCACATCGACGATCACGGCGCCCGGCTTCATCGAGGCCACCATCCGTCGCGTGACGACGCGGGGGGCCGATGCCCCCGCGATGAGCACCGCCCCAATCACCAGGTCGGCATCGCGCACCGCCTCGGCGATGGAGCTGCTCGACGCGACGACCGTTTCGAAGCTGCCACGCAACACCTCGGTGAGGTAACGGAGGCGTGGCGCGCTCTTGTCGATGATCGTCACGTGGGCGCCCATGCCGAGCGCGATGATCGCCGCATTCGTGCCCACGGTGCCCGCGCCGATGACCACCGCCTTCGCCGGAGGCACGCCGGGCACGCCCCCAAGTAGCGTGCCCATGCCGCCGAAGTGGCGCTCCAAGTAGCGCGCGCCGATTTGCGCGGATAGGCGCCCCGCGACTTCGCTCATGGGTTGCAGCAATGGGAGCGAACCGTCGGGCAGGCGCACGGTCTCGTAGGCTATGCCGGTGGTCTGGTGGCGTAGCAGCGCCTCGGCGGCCTCGCGCGCCGCCGCGAGGTGCAAGTAGGTGAACAGCGTGAGCCCCGGCCTCAGGTAGCCGAGCTCCGGTCCCAGCGGCTCCTTCACCTTCACCACGAGGTCGCACTTGCTGAACAGCACCGATGGGTCGTCCACGATGTCGGCGCCGGCGGCCACGTACTGCTCGTCGGTGAAGCCGCTGCCGGCTCCGGCGTTGCGTTGCACGTACACGTCGTGACCTGCGTCTTCCAGCGCCTGCGCGCCGGTTGGCGTGAGTGCCACGCGGTTCTCGCCGTCCTTGATTTCCCGGGGTATGCCGATGCCCACGATGGTCTCCTACGTGCCGTCAGACCCTTGCCGACGGCTGCTTAGTCCGCTTAAGAGATCGCGAATGTGGAGCCATCCAGTGTCCGCGTCACTTCGATGCGTACCGGGAAGGCTTCCTTGACGTCACCCATGTGCGTGATAACCAGGATACGCTGAAACTGATCCTCGATCGTCCGTATCAGTTCCACGATGTGGTCGCGGCCGTCGGCATCCTGGGTGCCGAAGCCCTCGTCGATGAACAGCGTCGGCAATGCCGCGCCGGAGCGCCACGCCAGCAGTTTGCTCAGCGCGATGCGGAGGGCGAAGTCGATCCGGAATCGCTCGCCGCCGCTGAACATCTCGTAGGCCCGGTGCCCCAGCTCATCGGAGATGTTGATTTCCAGCGTTTCCACCGGCTCGCCCACGTCGCCCGCGCGTCCGGTGCGCTTCGCCCGTTGCGTCTCCATCTTCAGCGACATGCGCCCATCGGTCATGCGCTTCAGCAGCTCGTTGCCGTCGGCTTCCAGCCGGGGTATGGCCGTTTCGATCAGTAGCGCTTGCACGCCGCCCTTGCCGAACGCCACCGCCAGCTCATCGTAAATGGCGGCACGCCGCGCTTGCTCCTGTTGGTCGGCCTGCCGCGCCTTCCATTCCACCTGAGCGTGACGCGCCGCGTCGAGCTGCGTCCGCAACGAGCCGCGCCGCGACTGCAAGCCATCGTACTGGACCCTCGCGGCGTCGCGTTCGCGTTCCAACCCAGCGCGACGCGTTTCATAGGCGGGCAGCTCCCGCAGTTCGTCGGCGATCCGTTTTCGAAGCTCGACGACCTGCGCCAGCTCCTGCGCCGCCTCGAGCTGGCGGGCGCGGACCCGCTCCAATGCGGCACCGTCTTCGGTCAAGCGGGTCTTCGCCTCTGTCAGCGTGCGCTCCGCGACCTCCCATGGAGCCAGGCGCTTGACTTCGTCATCGGCGAGCAGCACTTCCTGGGGATCGAATGCCAGCTCCGCGATTCGGGCTCGCAGCGTCGCGGCGGCCGCATGCTCTTGCTCGGCGTAAGACTTGGCGTCCAGCCGCAGCCGGGACTCGGCCAACGCCGCTTGCAGGCTCGCGGCCTCGGCCGCCGCCCGTTGCGCCTCCTCGCGCTGTGCCGCGAGGAGGGCGATCTCGCTTTCCAGCCGCCTTCGTTCCGTGTCGGCCGCTTGCTGCTCGCGCGCCGCTTCCGCTTGGGCCTGCTCGGCCTCCCGCGAGAGCTGCTTGGCCGACGCATCCTGGTCGCGGTAGCGGCGCCGCAGCTCGGCGATCTCGTCGTGGTACCGGGTGCGGAGCCGCGCCAGGGCAGTGGCGTCCAGCGATTGCTCGCACAGGGGGCAGGCCGCGCCGTCCGCGTGCTGGTGGTCCAGCAGGTCCAGCTTGGCGCGCGTCTCCTCGCCCAGCGCCTTCACGCGGACGTTGTCGTCCAGCAGCCGGCGCGCTTCCACGGCGAGCGCTTGATGGCGCTCCACGAGGGCCGAGACGGCCGCCGCGCGTGCGCCGACCGACGCCAGGGCCGCTTGGCGCTCGGCGATCTGCTGTTCCGCGCGCTGCAGGCCGGCAGCCTTTGGCAGCACATCGCGATTGAGGTGCCGTTGCAGCGCCGCGACCTCAGCCTCCAACCGGGCGCGGTCGGCGGCGATGCGCTGCTCAAGCGGCGCCAGTTCGCGATGCAGTGCGTTATAGCGTTGCTCCGCAGTCCGCAGCGCGTCCAAGCGCGCGCGAGCGGAGGCAAGCGCCTTGGCGCCCGCTTCCGTCTCCTCGGCCCGCGCCATCGCATGGTTCCACCCCGCTATGCGCTGCTCCATTTGCAGCGCCTCCTGGCGGGCGTCCCGCTCGCGCGCGGCGGCTCGCCGCTCGTTCTCCGCCAGCGCGTCCGTTTCGGCCTGTCGCCGTTCGAGGTCGGCCACGCGGGCACGCACCAACTCCAGCCGCTCGGCGAGCGATTCGACCGTCAGCCGCGACGCCTCGATCTGACGGTCGGCATCGGCAAGCTCCGTCTCGACGCTCGCCATCCGCGATGCCTGCTCGTGGAGGCGATCGATGACGGAGCCGATGGCCGCGACCTGCGCTTGTGCCCCCTTCGCCCGCTGTTTCGCGATCTCTTCCAGCCGGTCGTAGAGGCCGAGGCCGAGCACGCTCGCGAGTACCTGCTTCCGCTCGGCGGGCGTCGCCATGGTGAACAGGTCGGCGCGGCCCTGCAGCAGGAATGCGCTGTTCACGAACGTGGCGTAGTCCATGCCCACCAGCCGCTCGATATGAGCCTGTGTCGCCGGGATCGTGTCGGCGGTGATGGGCCGGTAGCCTTCGCCGGTCTCGACGCCGATCTCCAGCGAGCTTTGTGGCGTGCGCCGGGCGTGCGAGTAACGCCGCGTCACGCGGTAGCGCTGGCCGGCCGCCTCGAAATCGAGCGTGACCGACATCTCCTGCTGCCCCTGGTGGATGAGCTGCTCGGCGCGCTGCCCACGCGCCTTGCCCCAGAGCGCCCACGTCATCGCATCCAGCAGGGCGGACTTGCCATGGCCGTTCGCTCCGCATAGGCAGGCGACATGGATGCCCTCCAGCCGCAGCGTGGGTGCGTTCTCGCGGTAAGAGAGAAAATTTCGGACGGTAAGACTGAGCGGCAGCAATGCCTGGCTCCCGAATGGGTTCGGCGGTGGCGATTGTAGCATAGGACGTGCGCCGTTCTGCCCGCGCAGCCGTCCAATACCTTGCCGGTGGGTTGCGCCGATGCTAGTATCAAGGGCGTTCGGCAATCCTTTTTCGAGAGGCCACGCCTTGCCCCTACACATCGTGGTCCTCGCCAAGCAGGTCACGGACTCTGAGGCCCCGGCCAGCGCCTACAGCGTCGATGCCACGGGCAAGCGGGTGGTGCTACAAGGGAGCGTACCGTTCATCGTGAACGGATTCGACGAGAATGCCGTCGAGGCGGCGCTCCGCATCAAGGACGCGGCGCCCGACAGGCGCATAACCGTCGTCTCCGCAGGCACCGAGTTCGCGCTCGACGTGGTCAAGAAGCCCGTAGCGATGGGCGCGGAGGCCCTGGTGCTGTTGCAGGACGGCGCATTCCAAAACACCATCGATCCGCTGTTCACGGTGCGGGCGCTTGCCGCCGCCATCCATAAACTCGGCCAAGTCGACCTCGTTTTGGCTGGACGCCAAGCATCCGATTGGGACAATTCGCAGGTGCCGCTCGGCGTCGCGGAGACGCTCGGGTGGCCGGTGATTCACGTGACGCAGCGAGTCGACGTCAGCGGGGCCACCGTTCGCGCGCACCGCGTGCTGCCTGACGGCCACGAGGTGGTAGAGGCGCCTCTGCCCGCCGTCGTCACCGTGTCGAACGAGCTCGGCTCGCCGCGCTACCCCAACATGCGGGGCATCATGGCTTCGAAGCGCGTGCAGCCCACCGTGTGGACCGCCGCCGACCTGGGCGTTTCCAGGCCGGCCCCGGCGCTGGAACTCGCCGCCGCCGCGCTGCCCAAGCGCACGGTCGAAACCGAGCTGATCAAGGGCGACGACGACGCCGACGCCGGGCGCAAGCTCGCCATGCGTTTGCGCGAGGCAAGACTACTATGACGGACTCGAACGCCCAGGGCGTGCTGGTTGTCGGCGAAATCGAGCATGGGGCGCCTTCCGCGGCGACGTTGGAGTTGTTGGCCGCCGGGCGGGCGCTGTTGCGAAAACTGCCGGGCGAGCATCTGTCGGCGGTGCTCGCGGGCGAGCGCGCCGCCGACGCCGCGGCGCGGGCCATCGCCGCCGGCGTGGACATCGTTTACACCATCGAGGCCGACGCCGATGTGGCGTCGCACCCCGACGCCTTGGTGGCCGCCGGGCTGGAGGCGGCGAAGGCCGCCTCGCCCCGCATCGTACTGGGGCCGCGAACGGTTTTGGGGCGTGAGGTGCTGCCGCGCCTGGCCTTCCGTCTCGGCACGGCGCTGGCGCAAGACTGCACCGCGCTGGATTTGGACGACCAGCGACGGTTAACGGTGACCAGGCCCATTTATGGCGGCGCGATTCAGGCAACTGTCACCTGTTTGTCCACTCCCAGCGTCGCGGCGGTGCGACCGAAGGCTTATGATGCAGAGGTGGCGGATTCCGGCAGGGCCGGCACGGTCGTGCCACTGACCCTCGACCTGGCATCCACGGTGCGCGCGCGCCTGGTGGAACGGGTGACGCGCCCGGTCGAGGGCAAACGCCTGGAGGACGCGCGGGTCATCGTGAGCGGTGGTCGTGGACTTGGCGGGCCGGAGCCGTTCAAGAAGCTAGAGGAGTTGGCGGGGTTGCTGCACGGGACGGTGGGGGCTTCACGAGCGGCGGTGGACGCCGGCTGGGTGCCCGCGGCGATGCAGGTCGGCTTGACCGGCAAAACCGTGACGCCCGACGTTTACATAGCAGTGGGCATATCGGGCGCCAGTCAACACATGGCCGGGTGCGGCAGCGCGAAGACGATCGTGGCGATCAACAAGGATCCGAACGCGACCATCTTCAAGCACGCGCACTATGGAGTCGCGGGCGACTGGCAGAAAGTGCTTCCAGCGTTCATGGACCAACTCCACGAGCTGTTGCGATAGCTCCCGCATGGAGGGGTAGCGTGGAACAGGACTTCGATCGCGAAATGGCGGAGGCGATGGCGCAGGCGGAACGGGCCGAGGTGGTGTGCGTCATCATGCCGATCATCAACCAATGCTTGGTCTATGACGCGCGACACACCGCCGACGACCCTCCCCGGCTGACGGTGTCGCCGCCACTGGGGTCGGCGGAACGGCGCCTGCGTCAGGTGAATCAGTCGCGACCGCACCTTAAGTACGTGCGCGACCTCACGGTGCTCCCGTGGACCGGCTCGGTGGAGAGCTTCGCCCATTCCGACATTTGGGAGCTCATTGTCCGGCGCATGGTGAATTCCGGCTTGAAGACGGCCGGCAACGCATGCCAAGAGGCGCTTGACGAGCTGAAGCAGTGGGAGCGCCGCGCGCTTATCGCCATGATCAAGGGACAGGGCCCCTACCAGACCGTATGGTCGCGCGGGCGCCGTTAGACGACGCCAGCCGGCGAGGGACGAAATCGATCGAAGGGCCTCCCGGCTGGGAGGCCCTTCTTCGTCGTACCGATCATGGCTTCCTGGAGGAAAGGCTTTTTATACCTTCACCGCATCCTTCTGCCGTGCCTCGACGATCTTTTGCGTGAGGTTCGCCGGCACTTCGCCGTAGTGGTCGAACTCGATGGTCATGCGGCCTCGGCCCTGCGTCAACGCCCGCAGCTTGGTGCTGTATTGCTGGGCCTCCACCTGTGGCAGCGTCGCCTCGATGGTGCCCATGCCGTTGCCCGGCGTCATGCCGACGATATGCGCGCGGCGTGTGTTCAGGTCGCCCACCACGGCGCCCATGGCCTCGTCCGGCAACGCGATGCGAACACGCATCACCGGCTCCAGCAGCGCCGGCTGGGCCAGCTGCACGCCATGCTTGAGCGCGGCGGCCCCGGCCAGCTCGAAACTCTGGCCCGACGAGTCGACCGGGTGCGAGCTGCCGTCGGTGAGCGCGACCTTGATGTCAGTGACATGGAAGCCGGCGAAGGCACCCTCCTCCATCGCCTTCTGGATGCCCTTTTCCACCGCGGGCACGTACTCCTTCGGCACGGCGCCGCCGACGACTTGGTTCACGAACTTGAAGCCGGCGCCACGCCTGGCCGGTTCCAGCCGCAGCACGACGTGGCCGTACTGGCCGTGACCGCCGCTCTGCTTCTTGTGCTTATGCTCGATCGTCGCCGGCTTCGTGATCGTCTCCCGGTACGGCACTTTGGGTGGGGCGAGCTCCAAGTCCACGCCGAATTTGCGCTTTGCCCGCTCGGCCATCACCTCGACGTGCGTGTCGCCGAGGCCCGTGACGATGAGCTCGCCCGTGGCCTGGTCGCGGGAGATACGCAGCGTTGGGTCCTCTTCGGTGAGCCGTGCCAGCGCCGTCGACAGCTTGTCCATGTCGGCTTTGCTCTTGGGATGCACGGCCACGCTGTAGATCGGCGTGGGGAATTCGATGCCGGGCAGCACGATCGGCTCGGCCTTGGTGGTGAGCGTGTCGCCGGTGAGCACGTGCGTGAGCTTCGCCAGCGTGCCGATGTCGCCCGCGGCCACTTCGCCGACGGTGTGTTGCGCCTTGCCCATTGGCGCCGTCACCTGCGCGATGCGCTCGCTGGAATGATGCGTGCTGTTGAACACCTCGGAGTTGCCGCGCAGAGTGCCGCTGTAAACGCGGAAGTAGCTGAGCCTTCCGACGAACGGATCCGCCGAGGTCTTGAACACGAGCGCCGCCAGCGGCCCCTTGGGGTCGGCCGGCAATGTCACCGGTTCTCCGTTCTTCGCTGCCCGAGTCGGCGCGACGTCGGCAGGGGACGGCAAGAGCGAGACAATGGCGTCGAGCAGTTCTGGTATGCCGGCGCCCGTCACGGCCGATCCGGCGAGCACCGGCACCGCGCCGCATGCCCGCACGCCCACGCGAAGACCATTGGCGATCTCGTCGTCCGTCAGGTCACCGGTGCCGAGGAACTTCTCGGTCAAGGCGTCGTCGGTCTCGGCCACCATCTCGGCGAGGCGCTCACGCGCCTGGCCCGCTCCGTCGCGCGCTTGGTCGCCCAGCACGCTGATGACGCCGGAGAACGCCTTCTCGGCGCCTACGGGCAGGGTGACGGCCGCGCAATGCTGTCCGAGTTTCGCCCGTGCTTGCTCCAGCGAGCGCATGAAATCGGCGTGGTCCTTGTCCATCTTGGTGACGAACACGAGCGTCGGCATCTTCAATGCCTGCAACTGCTTCCATACCATTTCCGTGCCCACCTCGACCCCCGCTGGGGCCGCGACGACCAGCACCGCGGCATCGGCGACGCGCAGCGCCGACGCGGTTTCGCCCGAGAAGTCGGCATAGGCGGGGGTGTCCAGCACGTTGATCTTGTGCTCTTTCCAGGTCACCGGCACCACGGAGAGCTGCAAACTGGTGAGACGCTTGTGCTCTTCCGGTTCGTAGTCGGATACGGTGGTGTGGTCTTCCACGCGGCCTATGCGGGGCATGGCCTTGGCGGTGAACAACATCGACTCCACGAGCGAGGTCTTCCCGGCGGCCGAGTGCGAGACGAGCGTCACGTTGCGGATTTGCTTGGTCGTAAACTGGGTCATGAATGGCCTCCTCCAACCGGATCGATGCGCCTGAGGCCATTCTAGCCACGGGGAACGGCTATCGCAATCAAATGCAGAATCAGCAGCGTATATGACGTAAGTAAGCTACGAGGACGTCGAAAACAGATCATATGAGGCGTAAGAGCTGCTATTTCGCGATCACGGGCTTGCTGTTGCTCCTCTGTCTGGTGGGGGCGGGCCGTCAAGCACCGACGGCTGGGCTGCCCGCCCTCACGGCGCCACTTGAGCAAGACCTCGTGCGGTGGGAAGTGGGCAACTTCATGAAGAAGTGGCTGCACTTGGCGCGCGCGCAGGTATGGCGTGATGCGCCGTCCTCGGCTGAAACGACAGCCATGATTGCGGAATTCTTCAGCCTTGGCGACGAGCGCCGCAGGCTCCAGCGCCAGCAGGTGGCGGCGCTGGCCGGCGATCCGGCGCGGGCCACGCTGGGCATTGGCGCTCTGACCGAGGGCCTCGACGACGTCCGGTCGCGGGCCGCCGAGCTACAGCCGTGCGTCGAGGAGGCGTTGGAGGCGGCGATCTCGGCCGCAGCCGACGAGATGGGACTCATGCGCCGCATTGGCGCCAGTCGCTGGCCGCCGGTCGACTTCACGTTCGAGCCGGGCGGCCTGGTGCTCGTGCGCTCGCCGCGCGAGAGCATACGCCGCCTGCCCGACTCCCTGCTGCGCCCCGACATTCCATTGCTCGAACAGGAGCGGCTGGAGCGCGAGGCCGAGGCGCTGGACCCCGGCATCGCCGCGCTAATCGTCCGCGTTGGCGGCGTGGCGACGTACCCCGCGCAGGTCACGCCCGATGCCGACCTGCACGGCACGCTCATCATCGCCAGCCACGAATGGGTGCACCACTACCTCTTCTTCCACCCCCTCGGCAGGCGCTGGTGGGACGGAGGCGAGCTGACGCAGATCAACGAAACGGTGGCGAACATCGTCGGCGAGGAGCTCGGCGACCTCGCGTACGAGAAGCTCACCGGCGTTGCCGTGCATCGCCCGCCCTGGCAACCGCCCACGCTGCGGGCACGCAACGAGCCCCCGCCCGACGTGTTCGACTTCAACCGGGAGATGCGGCGGACGCGGGCAGGGCTGGAGGCGTTGCTGGCGGCGGGCCAGGTTGACGAGGCCGAGGCCTACCTGGAGAAGCGGCGCCGGCTGTTCGTCGCCAACGGCCACCCGATACGGAAGCTCAACACCGCTTACTTCGCTTTCCATGGCACCTACACCGACTCGCCGCAGTCGTTGAGCCCCATCGAGCCGCAATTGCGGTCGATTCGAGCGGAGGCCGGCAGCCTCGCGGCTTTCTTGGACCGCGTGGCGCGCATCGACGCGCCGGGCCAGCTGGAGGGGTTGGCCCGCGACGCGGGCTGGCAACCGCGACAATAAACGCGGTTAAAAGCGGTGAAACCGCGCGGCGCGGCCCGCTACGAGGAGCTGCTCCACGAGGTGCTCATTTACAACAGCGCAGACCTCGAGGCGATGTGGGCGGTGTTCGTTTGGCTCGCCAGGTCGTTCGGCCACGAGCCGGCGCCGATGTGACCGTCTAGCGCCAGTCGGGCTGCTGGCTTGGCACGCTGGCATGCGTGAGCTGGGCCTGCTCGCCACCGTCGCCGTTCATGATGAAGAGGTCGGCCTTGGTGGTGAGGAGCGTGGAAAACACGATTTGGCCGTTCGGGCCCCACACCACGTCGAGCTCGTCCACGTCGTTACGGGTCAGCTCCCTGGTGTCCTCGCCCTTGAGCGACACGGTGAAGACGTCGACATTGCCGTTGCGGTCCGACAGGAACGTCAACCGGCGGCTGTTGGGCGCCCACGACGGGCTGAAATCGTTGCCGGCGCCCTCGGTGACACGCACCGGCGTGCTGGCGATACCGTCGCCGCTGACCTGCATCACGTAAACGTCCTGATTGCCGTTGCGGTCGGAGACGAATGCGATGCGCTTGCCATCCGGCGACCATTTGGGGCCGCGATCGTTGCCCTGCGTCAGTTGCACGCGGTTGACGCCTTCCGGGTTCCGCAGGAACAATCCGATGGATTCGCCGGTGTCGTCCAGCTCGGCGAACGCGACCCACCGGCCGTTCGGCGACCACGCCGGGTCGGTGTCGGAGGCCGGCCCAAAGTTCAGCGGCTGAGGCCGCAGGTTCGTGAGATCGACCCAGTAGACCTTGGGCAAGCCCTCGCTGTTGCGCGACGTGTAAGCGAGGAAGCGGCCGTCCGGCGACCACGCGATCTGCGTTTCGTCGACTCCGGTATTGGTGACGCGCATGGTGCTGGAGCCGTCCGCTGGCGCGACGTAGACCTCGACATTGCCGGGCAGGTCGCTGAGGAACGCGATGCGCTGCCGGTCGGCGGACCACACCGGGTTGAAGTCGTCGCCCCTCGTGCCGATCACGGTGCGCCCCTCCAGGCCGGTGGGACGGACGATCGCGATGTCGCGCTGGCCCTCGGCGCCGACGGTGTACGCGATGAAGCCGTCGTCGCGCAGCAGGCCGCACGCGGCGAACGCCGGCACAACGGCCAGCATGAGCATGGACGCTGCGAGCAGCCGGACGGCGTGCGCGGTCAGGGATGTGTGCATGGCATCGCAATCTGGGGCGCGCCGCGCTTCGTGACCAGGCGGCGCGGGAATATCGCGCGCCACGTTAGCAGAAACATCGAACGATGGATAGGTTCTGTCAAAACGGAAGATGATGGGATTGCAGCGTCGGGCGGCGTGCGCGATGACGGTCGGCGAACATGCCGTAGACGAAACCGCCGATCACGCCCGCGGAGCCGCCACTGGCGACCATGGTCAGCGGCAGCCACTCGGCGGAGACCTGCGGCGTGCCGGCGCAGTCGCCAGGCTGCGCCCCTTCGCTCGCGATCCGGTCGGCCGCCACTTCGTTCTCGCACGGCTGCACCAGGCCGCCGAACGCGCCTTGCACGAACAGCGCGCCGCCCATCGACAATCCGAAGCTGACCGCGCCGACGAAGACCGCCAGCAGCAGGGCCCGGCGCAGGCGCCGGCCCGCGGACGGCTTACGGCCCGTAAGGCTTGGGGAAACGCTCATGCGCCCTGCAACGCCCGCACATGCGCCGGCTGCATCTTCGAAGTGGCGATACGCATCACGTTCGGTGGCACCCGGTCCTTGACGCGCTTCAAGAACTCAACCACGCGGTCGGGCTGTAGGCGGGCGGCCTCCAGCAGCAACATGCCCACGCCGGCTTGCACGTCCTCGTCTGGGTCGGCGATCACCGTTTCGGCGACGCCGAGGGCATCGGTCAAGAAGCGGCCCTCGCGCGCCATCGGCGTGAACGACATGACCGCCGCCCGCCGACGGAAGCGGTTGTTCGACTTAGCCCAATCCCGCAGGCGGGCAACCAGCGACGGCTTTGCCGCCACCGCGCGCGACACTAGGTGCGTGGCGAGGCCGTCCGCGTTCACCACGTTGGTCACATTCTCCATCCAGGCGTCGAACCGGTCGAACTCGCCGCCGCCCACATGCCGGCCTTGGGCGTTCACGATCTCGTCCGCCACCAGGCCCTCTTCCAGCACGCCGCCGCGCCACAGGGGGTCGGCCACGTCGATGGCGATGCCGAGGCCGTTGGTCCGCATGCGGCGGACGAAGTCCATGGCGATGCCGTGCGCTTGCTGCGCCGGCACGCCGTGACACGGCACGTCTTCTCCGAGGGTACGGCGCCACTCTTGCGCGGCGCGCGGGTTGGCGGCGGCCCGCAGCCGCTGGCGTATCTCGGCGACGATCCCTTCGGCGGCGGGGTCGGGCGTCTTCGCCGCGGCGGGCTGGGGCTGTCGGCGTTGATGCTGTTGGCGCACCGGTTACACCTGCTTGGGCCTGGCGCGCGGCCACGGTGCATGGCTGCCCGCCAGGAGGGGTTTCACCGCATTGTATCGGTTTCAAGGCCGGTTCGGAGCGCGCGAAGCCCTGATGGCAACTCGCGTCGCAAGTCGGTTGTCCGCGTCGGCCGAAGCCGTTAGCATGGCCAGACATACCATCGAGGTGATCGTTGAGTTCTGCCGCCGTCCGTTCCGCGCCGCTTGCCCCCACCGGAATCTCCTCCCTCCGCGCTCCCATCGAGGTCTGCTGGCTGATCGCCGCAGGGCTGGTCCCGATGGCGATGATGCCGGAGAGCTCCATGCTGGGCTTCATCCAGATGCCCAAGGTGTTCGTCCTCCGCACCGTCGCCACGGTCCTTGCGGGCCTCATGACCATTGAATGGGCGCTGCAAGCGGCAAGATGGCGCGAGGCCGCGAGCGCAGCCGGCGACACGGCGGAATCGTCGGGCATTTGGCGGTCCATCCGCTCCGTGCCGGGGTCCTGGCTGTACGCCGGAGCCGCGGCCGTGCTACTCGCCAACCTCGTGTCGTTCGTTCTATCGCCCGTGCGGAACGTTTCACTGTGGGGCATCGACCCCGGCTGGGACTCCTACGGCCTGTTCAACGTCATCTGCTACGCCGTGGTGTTCCTCGCGGTCGCGTTGCACCTCCGCCACGAGCGACAGCTGCGCCACCTCGCGTGGGTGCTCACCGGCGCGTCGCTCTGGGTCAGCTTCTACGCCATCTTGCAGCATTGGGGCGTTGACGTGCTGCACCCGTCGTCGACCAACGCGGCGCGCTCGGAGGCGACGTTCGGCAACCCCATCTTCGCGGCGGCATGGCTGCTCATGACCGTGCCGATAACGCTCGCATGGGTCATGTCCATGCGTGAGCGCATGAGCCCATCGTCGCATCTGCTGCTCGGCAGCGGGCTCATCGCGCCACAGGTCACGGCCATCGTGTTCAGCGGGAGCCGAGGCCCATGGATCGGCACCGTGGTCGCCACCCTCGCGTTGCTCGCGCTCACGGCATGGGCCATCGGGCGGGCACAAGCTATTCGGCTGCTCGCGATACTGGCCGTCGCGTTCAGTGTTGCCGTCACGTTCTCGGCGCTGCCCGCCCAGGCAGCGGCCCCACCCGGCGGCGCGTTGGTCGTTCGTGCGTTGTCGATCCTCGGCGAGGCGGGCGGCGGCCTCAACAACCGCATGACGATTTGGTCCACGGCCGGCACCGTATTCGCCAACCGGCTCTGGGTGGATCCCTCGGCGTTTCCGGAAGCGCCATCTCTTGCGCTGCGCCCACTCCGGCAAGTGACGGGCTACGGCCAGGACATGTTCGGCATCGTATATCCGCTGGCCGGCGAATCGACATATACATTCGAGTTGGCGACGCATGGGCACAGCTTCATCGTGCACACCGCCATCGAGCTTGGATTGCTCGGAGTCGCCGCCTACGTTGGGCTGTGGGCCGCGGCGGTGTTCGCCGCTTTCCGCATCGTGCGAGCGGCGAAGGCCGGCGCCGGCAGCGCGTTGATGCGTTATCTCGCCGTCGCGCTCCTGGCGATCTTGGTCGGCCGCGCGGTGGAGCAGTTGTCCGGCAAGGCGCAAATATCGGACATCACGCTATCCTGGGTGCTCGCCGGCACGCTCGTTGGGCTCATGGTCATGTTCTTGCGCCTGTCCACGCCGCTGCCCTCCACCGTGGCGCCGCGTGGACGCCAGCGCCCGGCGCGGGGCCAGCCTCCGGCCGGCAAGCCGGCGCCGGCCAAGCTCAACCCCGTTCGTGTCGCCGGCGCCTCGGTCATTTGCATCGCGCTCGCGCTCGTGTGGTGGGTAGGAGAGGCCAGCCACGCCCTGGCATCGGTCACGGCCGCGTCCGGCGAAGCCGCGCTCAAGCGTGGCGACCTCAACGGCGCGGCTGCCGGCTTTCGGGATGCCATCGACATCGACCCCGACGCGCCGGTTTTGCGTCTGCTCCCCGCCGACACACTCATTCAACAAGCGAAAAGGACACAAGACCGCGGGCGGAAGGTGGAGCGGCTCAACCTGTCACGGGCGCACGCGCGGGCGGTGTTGGACTGGAACCCGCTCGATCATCGCGGGTGGTCGCGCCTCGCCGACGCCTCGCGGGAGCTTGCCGGCATCGACTCCAGCGCGGCCGACGCGGCGGTAAGCGAGGCGCGAGTGCTCACCTATTCGCTCATGCCGGGCTTCTGGCAAACGAGCGCATCGCTCGGATGGACTTACAACACCGTCGACCGACCGGCGGAGGCGCTCGCCGAGTTCGAGCGGGCGCTGGCGCTCACGCGCGAGTCGCGCAGCACGGAGGGAGTGTTCTTCATACACTACCTGCAAGCGCTGGCGCTGGAAAAGCTGGGACGGTACGAGGAGGCGTTGGCGCTCGCGCGAACCTCGTACGACCTGAAGCCGACGAACGAGGCTGATGCCGTGATACAGCGGCTGCTGCCGCTGGTGCCGGCCACGTCGTAGCGGTTTACCCGCGCTTCAAGCCCAGCGCCGGCGGAACGGTTTCCTCGCCGCGCGCGGTGCTGTTGGCAAGCTCGATCCACTTCCGGGGATAGATGTCGGGACGGTACAGCGGCGTGGGATAGTGACGCCCGCTGCGCTTCTCCCAGTCGGTGCAGTCGCGCACCATTGCCTTGTCCTGGTCGTTGAAGCGGCCCATCCGCAGCGGGCCCGCATAGGCGTGCCACCAGAGATGCGTCCAGAGGCGGCTGATGGGGTTCCCTGGCCAGTGGCAACTCACCTGGAAGTAGTTGTAGTGGTTCTCGTCGACGGCGACGTACCACTCGTAGTAGACGGCCTCGTTCATGGGGAAATGGATCACGCGCAAGTAGCCCGGCATGCTCATGGATGTGACGGTGCGAACGCCGCGAACCGGCCGCCAGAACGGTTGCGATGCCCGACGCCACCAACGCGTTGGAGGCCAAGCGCCAAGGCCGGGGTAGTCGGACCGTGGCACAGGGACGCCGCTCTTTTCGAGCAGCCAACGGCGGCGGTCGTCGCCCTCCTCTCCCAAATGCACGTCGTAGTCCGGCTGGTAAGAATAGAAACTGTTGAAGATGAAGGCGATCGCGTCGCGGTGCAGCATCTGGAAGTGGCCGCCGCCGGCCCCCTCCGCGTGGTAGCGCCAGTTGCCGTAGACCAGGTTGTGACGCGACTTCACCATCGTGTCCTCACGCAGCAGCAGGTGCGGCACGTCGTCCTCCAGCGGCGCC
>Ga0194132_10000662_pt1 | contig 70413 bp, 81 predicted proteins | sample TA2KigOf80mmetaG_FD_148612 | JGI IMG/M metagenome (GOLD analysis project Ga0194132, IMG submission 148612) | Freshwater microbial communities from Lake Tanganyika, Tanzania - TA2015054 Kigoma Offshore 80m | ecosystem: Environmental > Aquatic > Freshwater > Lake | place: Tanzania: Lake...
TGGTGATGCCGGGCGACAACATCACCATGGAGATCGAGCTGATCAGCCCGATCGCCATGGACGAGGGCCTGCGCTTCGCCATCCGCGAAGGCGGCCGCACCGTCGGCGCCGGCGTCGTCGCCAAGATCATCAAGTAGCCAACGCTTCCAGGCGGATACGTACACCCATGGACAACCAAAACATCCGGATCCGCCTCAAGGCGTTCGATCACCGCGTGCTCGATCAATCGACCAGCGAGATCGTCACCACGGCGAAGCGCACCGGCGCCGCCGTGCGTGGGCCGATCCCGCTGCCGACCAAGATCGAGAAGTTCACGGTGCTGCGCTCGCCGCACATCGATAAGAAGTCGCGCGAGCAGTTCGAGATCCGGACGCACCGCCGCCTTCTCGACATTATCGATCCCACGCAGCAGACGGTTGACGCGCTGATGCGCCTCGACCTCGCCGCCGGCGTGGACGTCGAGATCAAGCTCTAGAGGAAGTACGGGCAGCACTGCCATGCGTACCGGATTGATCGCCAAGAAGCTGGGAGCCTCGCGCGTCTTCAATGAAGACGGCTCCCAAACGCCCGTCACCGTGCTGATGGTCGAGGGACTCCAGGTCGTCGCGCACAAGACCAAGGAGAAGGACGGCTACGACGCGCTGCAGCTCGGGGCGGGCGAGAAGCGCGCCAGCCGCACCACCAAGCCGATGCGCGGCCACTTCGCCAAGGCGAAGGTTGAGCCGAAGCGCAAGCTCACCGAGTTCCGCATCAGCGCAGACGCGTTCGTCGACGTCGGTGCCGAGTTGTCGGCGGGTCACTTCGTCGCCGGCCAGCTGGTCGACGTGTGCGGAATCACGGTCGGCAAGGGCTTCGCCGGCGCGATGAAGCGGCACAACTTCGCCGGCCTCGAGGCCAGCCACGGCGTGTCCATCTCGCACCGCTCGCACGGCTCGACCGGCAACCGCCAGGATCCGGGCCGCGTCTTCAAGGGCAAGCGCATGGCCGGCCACATGGGCCAGGTGCGCGCCACCATCCAGAACCTGACCGTGGTCTCCGCGGAGGCCGACAGCGGCATGATCGTGCTCAAGGGCGCGGTGCCGGGCGCGCCGGGTACGTGGGTGCGAATCACCGACGCGGTGAAGAGCACCAAGAAGAAGATGCCGGAGGCTCCGTTTCCCGCCGGGCTGAAGGAAGCCAAGGGCGGCAAGAAGTCCGAGGCGAAGGCCGAGGCGCCGGCCGCCTCCGAGTCCTCCAACGCGAAGGCGGAGGGCTGATCATGAAGGTCAACGTGGTCACCCTCGACAACGGCAAGGCTGGCACGGTCGAGCTTTCCGACACGATCTACGGATTGCCGTCGCGGCCCGACATCCTGCACCAGGTCGTGCGCTGGCAGCTCGCCAAGCGCCAGGCCGGCACGCACAAGACCAAGGACATCGCCGAGGTCTCGGGCACCGGCAAGAAGCCGTACAAGCAGAAGGGCACCGGTCACGCCCGCCAGGGCTCGTTGCGTTCGCCGCAGTTCCGCGGTGGCGCCATCATCTTTGGCCCGCAGGTGCGCAGCCACGCGTTCGCGCTCAACAAGAAGATCCGCACCTTGGGTCTCAAGACGGCGCTCTCCGACAAGCAGCGCGAGGGCAAGCTGTTCGTCGTCGACGAGGCCAAGCTGGCCGGCGGCAAGACCAATGCGCTCGCCAAGAAGATGAAGGCGATGGGCTGGGAGTCCGCGCTCATCATCGACGGCGAGACGGTGGACGAGGGCCTCGCCCGCGCCGTCACGAACCTAAAGTCCGTCGACGTGCTGCCGTCCGTCGGCGCCAACGTCTACGACATCCTGCGCCGCGACGTGCTGGTCCTCACCAAGGCCGCCGTCGAGCAACTCGAGAAGCGCCTGTCATGAAGACCGTGAAGCTGTCGAAGCAGCGCATGTACGAAGTGATCCGCGCTCCGGTGGTCACCGAGAAGTCCACCATGGGCTCCGAGCACAGTCAGGTGACCTTCGAAGTCGCGATGGACGCCACCAAGCCGGAGATCGCCGCGGCCATCGAAGGCCTGTTCGAGGTCAAGGTGGTGGCGGTGAACACGCTGCGCACGAAGGGCAAGATCAAGCGCTTCCGTGGCTTCACGGGTCGCCGCTCCGACACCAAGAAAGCGATGGTGACCCTACAAAAGGGCCAGTCCATCGACGTAACCGCGGGGATATAGCCGTGGCACTCAAGCAATATCGTCCGACAACGCCGGGCCGCCGCGGCCTGGTGCTCATCGACCGCTCGCAGCTCTACAAGGGCCGGCCGGTCAAAGCGCTGACCAAGGGCAAGACCAACACTGGCGGCCGCAACAACCACGGCCGCATCACGACGCGCCATCATGGCGGCGGGCACAAGCAGTTGATCCGCACGATCGACTTCAAGCGCCGCAAGTTCGACGTGCCGGCGACCGTGGAGCGCCTCGAGTACGATCCCGGCCGCTCGGCGTTCATCGCCCTGGTGAAGTACACCGACGGCGAGGTCGCCTACGTGCTGGCGGCGCAGCGCATGCGGGTCGGCGACTCGATCGTCTCCGGCGAGCGCGTCGACGTCCTGCCCGGCAACGCCATGCCGATGCGCAACATCCCGGTCGGCACCATCATCCACAACATCGAGATGCGGGTGGGCAAGGGCGGCCAGATCGCCCGGTCTGCCGGCACCTACGCGCAGCTGATCGGCAAGGACGCGGGCTATGCCCTCATCAAGCTGAACTCGGGCGAGCAGCGCATGGTGCGCGGCGAGTGCATGGCGACGATCGGCGCGGTGTCCAACCCCGATCGCAAGAACCAGAAGATCGGCAAGGCCGGCCGCAACCGCTGGCTGGGCTGGCGACCGCACGTGCGCGGCACGGCCATGAATCCGGTCGACCATCCGCACGGCGGCGGCGAAGGCCGCACCAAGGGCGGCCGCCATCCGGTGACGCCGTGGGGCAAGCCCACCAAGGGCAAGCCGACGCGCAAGAACAAGCGCACCGAGGCTTTGATCATCAAGACCCGGCGCAAGAGGAAGAGGTAAGCCGTGGCACGTTCTGTCTGGAAAGGCCCGTTCGTCGACGGCTTTGTTCTGCGCAAGGCCGAAAAAGCGCAGGCGTCGGGGCGCAATGACGTGATCAAGATCTGGTCGCGCCGCTCCACCATCCTGCCGCAGTTTGTCGGGCTCACTTTCGGCGTCTACAACGGCAAGAAGTTCGTGCCGGTGCTGGTGACCGAGGCGATGGTCGGCCACAAGTTCGGCGAGTTCTCGCCGACGCGCACCTTCACCGGCCACGCCGCCGACAAGAAGGCCAAGCGGGCCTAAGGACGAACTAGTCATGAGCAAGAAGGCACGGCCGAGAGACCTGGCAGAGAACGAAGCGGTGGCGACCGCCGAGGCGCTGCGCACCGGAGCGATCAAGCTCAACCTGGTGGCGCAGACCATCCGCGGCCTCGACGTCAACCGCGCCGTCGCCGAGCTGTCGTTTTCCAAGAAGCGCATCGCCAAGGACGTGAAGAAGGTCCTGCAGTCGGCGATCGCCAATGCCGAGAACAACCACCAGCTCGACGTGGACCGCCTGTATGTCGCCGCGGCGACGGTGGGACGCTCGATGGTGATGAAGCGCTTACATGCGCGCGCGCGCGGCCGAGGCTCGCGCATCGAGAAGCCGTTTTCGAAGTTGCGTGTCGTCGTGCGCGAGCGCGCCGACGCGGAAGAGTAGGCGGAAAGAAAAGTCGCATGGGTCAAAAGGTCAATCCGATCGGACTGCGCGTCGGTATCAACCGCACGTGGGATTCGCGCTGGTACGCGGGCGGCGACAACTACGCCAAGATCATGCACGAGGACCTGCGCATCCGCGCCTACCTCGAGCAGCGCCTGAACCAGGCGGGCGTCTCGCGCATCGTCATCGAGCGGCCGGCCAAGAAGGCGCGCATCACGATCCATACGGCCCGCCCGGGCGTCGTCATCGGCAAGAAGGGCGCCGACATCGAGAAGCTGCGCACCGACCTGTCGAAGATGACCGGCTCGGACGTGCACCTGAACATCGTCGAGATCCGCAAGCCCGAGATCGACGCCAAGCTGGTCGCCGAAGGTATCGCCCAGCAGCTCGAGCGCCGCGTCGCGTTCCGCCGCGCCATGAAGCGCGCCGTGCAGTCGGCCATGCGCCTCGGCGCCGAAGGCATCCGCATCAACTGCGGCGGCCGCCTGGGGGGCGCGGAAATCGCACGCGTCGAGTGGTATCGCGAAGGCCGCGTGCCGCTGCACACGCTGCGCGCCGACATCGACTTCGGCACCGCCACGGCAAAGACCGCGTACGGAACCTGCGGCGTCAAGGTGTGGGTATTCCGCGGCGAAATCCTCGCCCACGACCCGATGGCCCAGGACAAGCGCCGCGCCGAGCAACAGGTCCAGCGCTAGGAAGCTGAGTAGTTACCCGCAATGATGCAACCCACCCGCACCAAGTTTCGCAAGGCACACAAGGGCCGAATCCACGGCAGGGCCAAGGGCGGCTCGTCGCTGAACTTCGGCGCATTCGGACTGAAGGCCCTGACCGCCGGCCGCGTCACCGCGCGCGAGCTGGAAGCCTGCCGCCGCGCCATCACGCGTCATATCAAGCGCTCCGGCCGCATGTGGATCCGGGTGTTCCCGGACGTGCCGGTGTCGAAGAAGCCAACCGAAGTGCGCATGGGCAAGGGCAAGGGCAACCCCGAGTACTGGGTGGTGCGCATCGAGCCCGGCAAGATCATGTTCGAGCTCGACGGCGTGCCGCCGACGCTCGCCAACGAGGCATTCATGCTGGGAGCCGCGAAGCTTTCGGTGCGCACCAAGATCGTGACGCGCCCGGGCCACGCTGCCGCCTAGGTAGAGAAGAAGCACCGATGAAGGGCGAAGATTTCAAGGGCAAGTCGGCCGACGAGCTGAAGACGCAGGTCATGCAGCTGCGCAAGGAGGCTTTCAACCTGCGCTTCCAGAAGTCGTCGGGCCAGCTCACCAACACCGCACGCATCCGTCAGGTACGCCGCGATATCGCGCGCATCGAGACGGTGATGGGCCAAAGTGCGCGCGCGGTAACCAAGACCACCGCGCCGGCCAAGAAGTCGGCGAAGTAGGAGAGCAGAAGTGACAGCACGCGAGTTCGTTGGCGAAGTGGTGAGCGACAAGCCCAACAAGACCGTTGTTGTGCAGGTCGAGCGCCGTGTCGCGCACCCGAAGTACAAGAAGTTCATCCGCCGGCGGTCGAAGTTCCACGCCCACGACGAGAAGAACGAGTACAAGGTGGGCGATCGCGTTCGCATCCGCGAATGCCGGCCCATCTCCAAGCTGAAGACCTGGGAGGTCGTCGAGCGCGTCTAACGACGCTGCCGGCACGCACGCCATGATCCGTACGCAGACCAATCTCGACGTCGCCGACAACTCGGGCGCCCGCCGCGTCGAGTGCATCAAGGTGCTGGGCGGCACCCGCCGCAAGACCGCGACGGTCGGCGACATCATCGTCGTCGCCATCAAGGAAGCGATCCCGCGCGGCCGCGTGAAGAAGGGCGAAGTCTCCCGCGCCGTCGTCGTGCGCACGGCTAAGGAGATCCACCGCTCCGACGGCACGTCGATCCGCTTCGACCGCAATGCCGCGGTACTGGTCAACGCCCAGGGCGAGCCGGTCGGCACGCGCATCTTCGGGCCGGTGACGCGCGAATTGCGCGCCAAGGCGCAGATGAAGATCGTCAGCCTGGCGCCGGAAGTCCTCTAGCTCTCGGATATGACCGTAATGCAACAAGCCAAGGCCAATCCGAAGTTCCGCATCAAGAAGGGCGACGAGGTCGTTGTCCTCTCGGGCAAGGACAAGGGCAAGCGCGGCAAGGTGCTGCGCGTGCTGCGCAAGGAAGATCGTGTGCTCGTCCAGGGCGTGCGCATGATCAAGCGTCACACGCGTCCGAGCCAGGTAAGCCCCGGCGGCATCCTGGAAAAGGAGGCGCCGCTGCATATTTCCAAGGTTGCGCTGGTCGATCCCAAGCTCGGCAAGCCCACCCGCGTCGGCTACAAGATTCTCGACAACGGCCGCAAGGTCCGCGTCGCGAAGCTGTCCGGCGAAGTAATCGACCTCTAGGAGCTGGTTATGGCGGCGCGCCTTCGCGAACGCTACGAGAAGCAAATTCGGCCCATGCTGGCCGAGAAGTTCGGTCACGCCAACAAGCTGGCGGTGCCCCGGTTGGACAAGATCGTCGTCAACATGGGCGTCGGCGATGCGGTGAACGACCGCAAGTTCATCGAGGCGGCGGTGAACGACCTGACCGCCATTTCCGGCCAGAAGCCGGTGGTGGTGCGTTCGAAGAAGTCGATCGCCACCTTCAAGCTGCGCGAGAACATGGCGATCGGCGTGAAGGTCACGCTGCGTCGCGAGCGCATGTACGAGTTCCTGGACCGCCTGATCAACATGACCTTGCCACGCGTGCGCGACTTCCGCGGCCTGAACGGCAAGAGCTTCGACGGCCGTGGCAACTTCGCCATGGGCCTGAAGGAGCAGATCGTCTTCCAGGAGATCGACTACGACAAGGTCGACCAGGTGCGCGGCATGGACATCATCATCTGCACCACGGCGACCAATGACGAGCAGGCCAAGGAGCTCCTGTCGAGCTTCGGCATGCCGTTTAGGAACTAACAAGGCAGAGGCAACAATCGAATGGCGAAGACCAGCTCGATCTACCGCAACAAGAAGCGCCAGAAGATGGCGGCGCAGTTTGCCGAGAAGCGCGCCAAGCTCAAGGCGATCGCCAAGGACAAGACGGTTCCGCAGGAGGACCGGTTCCTGGCGCGGCTCAAGCTTGCCGAGCTGCCGCGCAACTCGTCCAAGGTGCGCATCCGCAACCGTTGCGCCGTCACCGGCCGCTCGCGCGGTGTCGAGAGCCGCTTCCAGATGTGCCGCATCGTGCTGCGCGACTTGGCCTCGCGGGGCCAGATCCCCGGCATGGTCAAGTCGAGCTGGTAGGGGCGGGGGGTTCAATCCATGTCCATGACCGATCCGCTCGGCGACATGCTCACCCGCATCCGCAACGGCCAGCGCGCCGGTGCGTCCGACGTGATGAGCCCGGCGTCCAAGTTCCGCGTCAACGTGCTCGAAGTCCTGCAGCGCGAGGGCTACATCCGCGGCTACGAGCGCGTGGAGGAAGAGGGCCACGCAGCGCTGCGCATCGAGCTCAAGTATCACGAGGGCGAGCCCGTCATCCGCACCATCCGGCGCATCTCCAAGCCCGGCCGGCGCGTCTACTCCGGCATCGCCGACCTCGCCCAGATCTGCAACGGTCTCGGCATTGCCATCCTGTCGACGCCCAAGGGCGTGCTGTCCGACTCGGAAGCGCGTTCGCAGAACGTCGGCGGCGAAGTGCTCTGCAACGTCATCTAACCCCGCGTTTTCTGGATACCTAGGCCGCCATGTCGCGCATCGGACTAAAAGCAGTCGCCGTACCCAAGGGCGTCACCGTCGAGGTGAAGGGCGATACCGTCTCCGCCAAGGGTAAGGTCGGCTCCCTGACGCTGAAGCTCGTGCCCGAGGTCTCCGCCAAGCTTGACGGCGGCAACGTGGCCGTCCAGGCCAAGGACGAGTCGGACAAGGCGCGCGCCATGTGGGGCATGACGCGCACCCTCATCAACAACATGGTGCACGGCGTCGACACCGGCTTCTCGACCGACCTCGTCATCGAGGGCGTCGGCTTCCGCGCCGCGGTGGAAGGCAAGAACCTCAAGATGCAGCTTGGGTTCTCCCACGACGTGATCTATCCGATACCGGAGGGCATCAAGATCACGACCGGCAAGCCGACCGAGATCAAGGTGTTCGGCGCCGACCGCCAGAAGGTGGGCCAGGTGGCTGCCGACATTCGTGCGTTCCGTCCCCCCGAGCCGTACAAGGGTAAGGGCATCCGGTACTCGGACGAGCACATCCTGCGCAAGGAAGGCAAGAAGAAGTAGCCATGGCGAAGCCAGCAGAACGATTTGCCCGCCGCCGGACCCGCGTGCGTTTCCGCGCGCGCAAGGCTTCGGGTGGCCGTCCGCGTCTGACCGTGTTCCGCTCGGGCAAGAACATCTACGCCCAGGTGATCGACGACGCGAAGGGCGTGACCGTCGCCGCCGCGTCCACCCTGGAGAAGGATCTCAAGGGCTCGCTCAAGTCAGGCGCCACCAAGGACGCCGCTGCCAAGGTGGGCGCGCTCATTGCCCAGCGCGCGACGGCGGTCGGCGTGTCCGAGGTGGTGTTCGACCGCGGCGGCTACATGTTCCACGGCCGCATCAAGGCGCTGGCCGACAGCGCCCGCGAAGGCGGACTGAAGTTCTAATCGGCGCGAGGCCGCACAAGGCACACACAGAGAGAGCTCCATGGCAGTTGCCAACACGACGGATCAGGAACAGGGCGATCACATCGGCGAGCAGCCGCAGCGTGGCCGCGGACGCGGCCGCGGGCGCGGCGGCGATCGCGAGGGTGGAGGCCGGGATCGCGGCGACCGCGAGCGCGGCGAGGGCGAGATCATCGAAAAGCTTGTCGCCGTCAACCGCGTCGCCAAGGTCGTGAAGGGCGGCCGGCGCTTCGGCTTCGCCGCCCTGGTCGTCGCGGGCGACCAGAAGGGCCGCGTCGGCTATGGCCACGGCAAGGCGCGCGAGGTGCCGGAAGCCATCCGCAAGGCCACCGATGCCGCCAAGCGCGCCATGATTCGCGTGCCGCTGCGCGAGGGCCGCACCCTGCACCACGACCTGTCGGGGACCTATGGCGCGGGCCGCGTCGTAGTGCGCGCCGCGCCTCCGGGCACCGGCATCATCGCCGGCGGTCCGATGCGCGCGGTGTTCGAGACCCTCGGCATCGCCGACGTGGTGGCCAAGTCGGTCGGCACGTCTAATCCCTACAACATGGTCAAGGCGACCTTTGCGGCGCTCAAGGGCGCCATGAGCCCGCGCGTCGTCGCGGCGCGCCGCGGCCGCTCGGTGAACCAGATCCTCGGCCGCTCCGGCAAGAAGGACGGCGCCGGCGCGGAGGAAGCCGAGGCGGAGGCCTAAGCCTATGGCGGCAGCTAAGAAGAAGATGATCCGCGTCACGCAGATCGGCAGCTACATCGGGCGGCCGAATCGGCAGCACGAGAACCTCAAGGGTCTTGGCCTGAACAAGCGCCAACGCACGCGCGAGCTCGAAGACACGCCGGCGGTGCGCGGCATGATCGATCGGGTCAAGCACCTCCTCATCGTCGAGGAGATCGGTTAGGAACACATGAAGCTCAATCAGCTGGCGCGCAAGCACGGCGCCTTCAAGAAGGCCAAGCGAATCGGCCGCGGCATCGGCTCCGGGCTCGGCAAGACGTCGGGCAAGGGCGGCAAGGGCCAGACCGCGCGCACGGGCGTCGCGCTCAACGGCTTCGAGGGCGGCCAGATGCCGCTCCACATGCGCATGCCGAAGCGCGGCTTCAACAACATCTTCAAGAAGCGCTATCAGGAAGTGAATCTGGGCGCCATCCAGGCCGCCATTGATTCGGGCAAGCTCAATGCCCAGGCAAAGGTGGATGCCGCCGCACTCATGACGGCCGGCGTCATCCGGCGCGCCAAGGACGGCGTGCGCATCCTGGGGAACGGCGAGCTGAAGACCAAGGTCAACATCGAAGCTGCCGCCGGTTCCAAGCCGGCACAGGCCGCTATCGAGAAGGCCGGCGGCACGCTGGTGCTGCCTCCGCCGCCCAAGGAGCCGGCGCGGAAGGTCGGTCACGTGTGGGAGCGGAATGCCAAGAAGGCGAAGCCCGCCGCCGCTGCGGCCGAGGGCGCGCCTGCCGAGGGCAAGGCCAAGAAGGCAAAGCCCGCGGCTGCTCGCGCCGACAGCGGCGAGAAGAAAGCCAAGGCCCCCAAGGCGCCAGCCAGAGGCGCTGCTCCGTCGAAGTCGTAAGCGGGGGATCGGACAAGCCCGATGGCCTCCGCTGCGGAACAGCTAGCCGCCAACATCAACTTCGGCGCCTTCGCCAAAGCGACCGAGCTCAAGAAGCGCATCTGGTTCACGGTCTTTGCGCTGATCGTGTACCGGCTCGGGACCTACATCCCGATCCCGGGCATCGATCCCATCGTGCTCAAAGGGATCTTCGCGCAAAACCAGAGCGGCATCCTTGGCATGTTCAACATGTTCGCCGGCGGCGCCCTGTCGCGCATGGCGATCTTTGCGCTCAACATCATGCCGTACATCTCGGCCTCCATCATCGTGCAGCTGATGCGTACGGTGTCGACGCGTCTGGAGGCGCTGTGGAAGGAAGGCGAGGCGGGCCGTAAGAAGCTCAATCAGTACACGCGCTACGGCACGGTGCTGCTGGCGGTGCTGCAGTCCTACGGCATCGCGGTCGGACTGGAAAACTTGACCTCCGGCGCCGGCGGCTCGGCGGTGATCGATCCCGGGCTCTACTTCCGCTTCACCGCCGTCGTCACCATGACCGGCGGCACGCTGTTCCTGATGTGGCTCGGCGAGCAGGTCACCGCGCGCGGCGTCGGCAACGGCATTTCGCTCATCATCACGGCGGGCATCGTCGCGGCGCTGCCTTCGGCGCTCGCCGCGACCTTGGAGCTGGGCCGCACTGGCGCCCTCTCGGTCGGCATTATCCTGCTGCTGCTGATTGGCTCGGTCGCCGTGGTGACCTTCATCGTGTTCATGGAGCGCGCCCAGCGCCGCATCCTGGTGCAGTACCCCAAGCGCCAGGTCGGCAGCCGCATGTTCGGCGGCGAGGCTTCGCACCTGCCTTTGAAGCTCAACACCTCGGGCGTGATCCCGCCGATCTTCGCCTCGTCGCTGCTGCTGCTGCCGATCACCGTCGCCAACTTCTCGGCTACGCAGGGTACCACCGGCTGGTTGGCGAGCGTCACCGCCATGCTCGGCCAGGGCCAGCCCGGCTATCTGCTGCTGTACGGCGCGCTGATCGTGTTCTTCGCCTACTTCTACACCGCGGTCGTATTCAACCCGGTCGACACGGCCGACAACCTCAAGAAGTACGGCGGCTTCATTCCGGGCATCCGTCCCGGCAAGAACACCGCCGACTATCTCGACTTCGTGCTGACACGCCTCACCACCATCGGCGCGGTCTACCTGGTCGCCGTCTGCCTGCTGCCCGAGATCCTGATCTCGCGCCTCGCCGTGCCGTTCTATTTCGGCGGCACTTCCCTGCTCATCGTGGTCACAGTGACGATGGACACGGTGACGCAGATTCAGTCGCACCTGCTCGCGCACCAGTACGAGGGCCTGATCCGCAAGACGCGGCTGCGCGGCACCAAGAAGAAATGAACGTCATCCTGGTGGGCCCGCCGGGGGCGGGCAAGGGCACCCAGGCGGAGCGGTTGCAGAAGACCTATGGTCTCAAGCATCTCTCTACCGGCGACATGCTGCGTGCCGAGGTAGCCGCCGGCAGCCAGATCGGCCGCCAGGCCAAGGCGATCATGGATCGCGGCGAGCTGGTGCCCGACGAGATCCTCATCCGCATGATCGGCGAGCGCATCGGCCAGCCCGATGCTGCCAAAGGATTTCTTCTCGATGGCTTTCCCCGCACCGTCGCCCAGGCGCAGGCGCTCGATACCATGCTGGCCGGCCGCAAGCAGAAGCTCGACCACGTCATCCAGCTGGTGGTGAACAACGATGCCATGGTGGAGCGCATCTCGGGGCGCTTCTCCTGCAAGAAGTGCGGCGCCGGCTACCACGACAGCTTCAAGAAGACGAAGAAGCCGGGCGTCTGCAACGTCTGCGGCTCGACCGAGTTCGTGCGCCGCCCGGACGACAAGCCGGAGACGGTCCGCACCCGGCTCGAGGCCTACGACAAACAGACGGCCCCCTTGCTCCCCTATTACCGGGCCAGGGGCGTGCTACGCGAGGTCGAGGGCATGGCCGCCATCGACGAGGTCACGGCCAAGCTCGGCAAGGTGCTGGGGGCGGCCTGAGGCCCGCGACGCCTGCGGCCATAGGGCGCAGCTGGCGGGGGACGGAATCAAGGCTGGTGGGACGGGCAAAAGTCGGGCGCAGCTTGACTTATGGGGGTAGCGCTCCAATAATCACGGGCTTTTCGGGTCCACGGCGGGCCCGGGATTGCTATTGCATTAGCCGGGCCTGACGAGGGCGGCTCGACGCGATGCACGGCTCCGACAACTTGAACGGCAACCAACACACTGGGCAAGGGAAATCGCGGTGGCGCGAATCGCTGGTGTAAACATTCCGACGAACAAGCGTGTCGTGATCGCTCTCCGGTACCTGTACGGGATCGGGCCGACCACGGCGCAAGAGATTTGCACCAAGGTCAACATCGCGGCGGAGCGTCGCGTCAGCCAGCTGACGGACGCCGAGATCGCGCAGATCCGCGACATCATCGCCCGTGACTACGTGGTCGAGGGTGACCTTCGCCGCGAAGTCGCGATGAACATCAAGCGGCTGATGGACCTCGGCTGCTACCGCGGCCTGCGGCACCGCCGCAAGCTGCCGGTGCGTGGTCAGCGCACGCACACCAACGCGCGCACGCGCAAGGGGCCGGCCCGGGCAATCGCCGGCAAGAAGACTGCGCCTTCCAAGGGCTGATAGGCCCTGGGGCGGAACGCCGACGGGCTGACGAGATCGCCGCGGGCAGCGGCAAGTAGGAGAGTCGATGGCTGAGCAGCAGCAGCAACCTGCGGGGCGAGTAAAGCGCAGGGAACGCAAGAGCATCACGTCGGGCGTCGCCCATGTGAGTGCGACGTTCAACAACACGATCGTCACCATTACCGACGCGCAGGGCAACGCCATTGTGTGGTCCTCGTCGGGTCAGCAGGGCTTCAAGGGCTCGCGCAAGTCGACTCCGTATGCCGCCCAGCTCGCGTCGGAGAACGCGGGCCGCAAGGCCATGGAGCACGGCGTGAAGACCTTGGAAGTGCGCGTCTCGGGTCCTGGCTCGGGCCGCGAATCGGCGCTGCGCGCCTTGCAAGCGGTGGGGTTCACCATTACGTCCATCAAGGACGTATCCGCCACACCCCACAACGGTTGCCGGCCGCCGAAGCGACGCCGCGTGTGAGCGTGCTGCCGGAAGGCCCACGGGCGTCATGCCTGCGGTGCCTTCCAGGCGTGGGGCCAACGGCGAACCGCTGATTGGCCGACCTTTATGACGTCAACCCCGGGCGCGGTCCCGGAAATGGAAGGTTGAATGCACGTGATTATCCAACGGAACTGGAAAGAACTGATCAAGCCCGGCAAGCTCGTCATCGAGCCCGGCCATGATCCTTCGCGGCGCGCCACCGTCGTGGCCGAGCCGCTTGAGCGCGGCTTCGGCCTCACGCTCGGCAACGCCCTGCGTCGCGTTCTCCTGTCGTCCCTGCAGGGGGCGGCGGTGACGGCGATCCAGGTCGACGGCGTTTTGCACGAGTTCTCGACCATCCCGGGCGTTCGCGAGGACGTCACCGACATCGTCCTCAACATCAAGACGCTCGCGGTGCGTATGCACGGCGACGGCCCCAAGCGCATGACGCTCAAGGCCGACGGCCCCGGCGAAGTGACCGCCGGCAAGATCGACACCGGTCATGACATCGAGATCATGAATCCGGAGACGGTCATCTGCACGCTCGATGAAGGCGCCAAGCTGTCGATGGAGCTCACTGTCGAGACTGGCAAGGGCTACGTCGCCGCAAATTACAACCGCGACGAGGATCGCCCCATCGGGTTGATCCCGGTGGATGCGGTGTACAGCCCGGTACGCAAGGTTTCCTACAAGGTCGAGAACGCGCGCGCCGGGCAGTACCTCGACTACGACAAGCTCTCCATGGAGATCGAGACCAACGGCACCATCACGCCCGAGGACGCGGCCGCCTACGCGGCGCGCATCCTGCAGCATCAGCTGCAGCTCTTCATCAACTTCGAGGAGCCGCAGGTCGAGGAGCGCAAGGAAGAGCGTCCGGAGTCCGAGTTCAACCGCAACCTCCTGCGCAAGGTGGACGAGCTCGAGCTGTCGGTCCGTTCGGCGAACTGCCTGAAGAACGACAACATCGTCTACATCGGCGACCTCATCCAGAAGACCGAGGCCGAGATGCTGCGCACGCCGAACTTCGGCCGCAAGTCCTTGAACGAGATCAAGGAAGTGCTGGCCCAGCTCGGCGTGCGCCTCGGCATGGAAGTGCCGAACTGGCCGCCCGAGAACATCGAGGAACTGGCCAAGAAGCTCGAAGACCAGTACTAGAAGCCAACACACGGACAGTAGGGAACTTCCATGCGTCACTTGAACCGAGGCCGTCGCCTCAGCCGCAGTTCCGCGCACCGCGATGCGCTGCTGCAGAATTTGGCTGCGTCGCTGTTCAAGCACGAGCAGATCACCACCACCCTGCCCAAGGCGAAGGAGCTGCGGCCGGTGGCCGAGAAGCTCATCACGCTCGGCAAGCGCGGCGGGCTGCACGCGCGCCGCCAAGCCTTGGCGCAGCTTGGCGACAATGCGATCGTCGAGAAGCTCTTCACCACCCTGTCCAAGCGCTACAAGGGCCGTCCGGGCGGCTACGCCCGTATCCTCAAGGCCGGCTACCGCTACGGCGATGCCGCGGCGATGGCGGTCATCGAGCTCGTCGACCGCGATCCTGAGGCCAAGGGCCAGGACTCCGGCCCCGACCAGAACGCCGGTGGCGAGGGCGCGGGCTGGGCCGAGGGCGTTCCGAACGCCTAGCGGCAACCGAATTTGAGAAAGCGAAGGGCAGCCCACCGGCTGCCCTTCTGCTTTTGGCGCTTAACCCAGGTTGAGTCGCTGCGCTGCCGAAGGCGGTAGGTTGCCGCCGGTGTCCCAGGCTGCCGAATCGCTGACCGATACAGGGAGGGAAGACTGGCCCTTCGACGCCTGGGGCACCGCGCGGCCCGACCTCAACTTCGTGCGCGAGTATTGCCTCGCCGACGTCGGCGTCTGCGATCGCCTGGTGGCTCTGTTCCAGACGGCGCGGGAGCTCGGGCTTACGCAGCCGGGCCGCACCGGACGCTTCCAGGTCAACAAGGCCATCAAGGACAGCGAGGACCTCGCGCCCGAGCAGTTGCCGCAAAACCATGCGCGCATCCCCTCGCCCGAGAAGAGCGGCTACAGCGACGTGATGCGCCAGTTCACGGCGTTCATCCCGCGCTACTACCGCGACACCGGCGCCGCATAGGCGCAACCGGTCGCCTTCAAGACCATGCCGCACTTTCAGTACTACCGGCCGGGTGGCGGCTATCACGCCTGGCACGTCGATGCGTTCGGCGACGTCGCCGACCGCCACCTGGTGTTCCTGCTCTACCTGAATGACGTGCCGGGCGGCGGTACCGAATTCCAGCTGCAGAGGTACGTGTGCGAGGCGAAGAAGGGCAAGGTGCTGATCTTCCCGGCGAACTTCTGCTACCCGCACCGCAGCCAGGTGAGCCGGCTGCACGAGAAGTACATGCTTACCGGCTGGGCCACGGCGTTGCCTCCCGCACGCGCTGCCGCGCTAGCAGCGCGCGCGGGTTCCCATAACCCGGACGGAGCACTTCGTTTGCCCTCTTTGCGGCGGTTGGCCGCCCTCGCGCCGCGCACCCACTTCCCCAGCGGAGATGCGCCGATCATCGGAGGTCGCCATGCCGGAAGCCCGAACCATAGAGAAGGCGAAACGAGCCAAGCGCGCGGGGAAGTCCGCATCGACGCAAGCCGGCGCGTTCGTTGAGGAATAAATCCGTCACATCCGCAAAGGGGAGCACGGCGCCCGCTCAGCGAAGCAAGCCATCGCCATCGGCCTGTCCAAAGCGCGCCGCGCCGGTGTGAAGTTGGAGCCCCCGCCCAAGGGCGAAGCGCAGGCGCGCACCCGCCGGAGCGCCAAGCGCGACTACGCCAAGGGTCAGTCGCGAGCAACGGCGCGCCCCAACCCGCGCCGCTTCAAGGCGATGGTGCGCAAGCTGCAGAAGGAGCCGCGCGCCGCCGCCTCCCACACCGCGCTGTCGCGCCATGCCAGGCGCGCGGTGGCCGCGAACACGCGCGCCGAGCGCTCGGCGGCGGCTAAGCAGGCCGCCCGCACCAAGGGCCGCGCCGCCGCTAGGGCGCTCACCTATCGGGGGCACCGCCCCGCGGACGGCTGGCTTTTGCCCCGCCCAGGGTCTATCTCGTCGCGGGATGCCAACCCTGTTCGAAGCCGCGCACTTCGCCGATTCGGCGCCGCGGCCGCTCGCCGAGCGGCTGCGCCCGGCGCGGCTCAAGGACGTCGTCGGCCAGGAGCGCCTGCTCGGACCGGGCGGGCCGATCGGCCGCATGGTGGCCGCCAATCGCGTGGCCTCGATGATCCTGTGGGGCCCGGCCGGCACCGGCAAGACCACCGTCGCCCGGCTACTGACCCAGCAAACGGGTCTCCACTTCGAGCAGCTGTCGGCGGTGTTCTCGGGCGTGGGCGACCTGCGCAAGGGGTTCGAGGCCGCGCGCGCCCGACGTGCGGATGGCCAGGGAACGGTCCTGTTCGTCGACGAGATCCACCGCTTCAATCGCTCGCAGCAGGACGGGTTTCTGCCCTACGTCGAGGACGGCACCGTGGTCCTCATCGGCGCCACCACCGAGAATCCATCCTTCGAGCTGAACCCGCCGCTTTTGTCGCGCGCCCAGGTGCTGGTGTTCCGCCGGCTCGACGACAGCGCGCTGGAGACGCTGCTGACGCGTGCCGAGGCGCTGGAAGGCCGCGCCCTGCCGCTCGATGCCGACGCCCGCGCCGCCTTGCGCGCCATGGCGGACGGCGACGGCCGCTACGTGCTCAACCTCGCCGAGGAGCTGTTCGCGCTGAAGGCGAAGGCGCCGCTGGATACGCGCGCGCTGTCCGAGGCGATCCAGAAACGCGCGCCCATCTACGACAAGGCGCGCGAGGGTCACTACAACCTCGTCAGCGCGCTGCACAAGGCTGTGCGGGGCTCCGACGTGGACGCGGCGCTCTACTGGCTGGCGCGGATGTTCGCCGGTGGAGAGGACCCCCTCTACATCGCGCGCCGCGTCGTGCGCATGGCGGTGGAGGACATCGGGCTCGCCGATCCTGCCGCCCTGGCGCAGACGCTCGCCGCCAAAGACGCCTACGATTTCCTGGGCTCGCCCGAAGGTGAGCTCGCCATCGCCCAGGCGGTCATCTACCTGGCCACGGCGCCCAAGTCGAACGCCGCCTACAGTGCGTTCGGCAAGGCGACCCAGCGCGCCAACGAGACGGGCTCGCTGGCGCCGCCCATGTACGCCATGAATGCTCCGACGCGCCTGATGAAGGATCTCGGCTACAGCCGAGGTTATCAGTACGACCACGACGCACCCGAAGCCTTCGCCGGCGCTAACTATTTTCCACCCGAGATGCCGCGCGAGACCTATTACGAGCCGGCGGCGCGCGGCTTCGAGCAGGAGATCGCCGCGCGCCTGCAGAAGTGGGCCGCCATTCGTAACGCGCAGGGGCGCCGTGCCCAAGGCTGAGACGCCCAACTACCTTGCGGTGCAGACCGTCGCCGTGACGGCCTCGGACGCCGGCGCGCGCCTCGACCGCTGGTTCCAGCGCCACATCCCGGAGCTCGGTCATGGCCGCCTGCAGAAGCTCCTGCGCACCGCGCAGGTGAAGGTCGATGGCAGCCGCGCCACGGCCAGCCAGCGCCTGGAGGCGGGACAGACCATCCGCATTCCGCCGCTGCCCGGTCTCGGCGAAAAACGTGAGCCGAAGAAGCCCGCCGCGGTGACGGAGGGCAAGGACGCCGCCGACCTCGTCGCGCGCGTGCTCTACCGCGACGAGGACGTGATCGCGCTGAACAAGCCGTCGGGCCTCGCCGTGCAGGGTGGCACCGGCACGGCCAAGCACATCGACGGCATGCTCGATGCGCTGCGCTTTGGTGCCGACGCGCGGCCCAGGCTTGTGCATCGCCTCGATCGCGACACCTCGGGCGTACTCTTGTTGGCGCGGACGGCGCGCGCGGCGGCGTTCCTCGCCAAGGCGTTCCAGGGCCGCAACGTGCGGAAGACCTACTGGGCGTTGACCCGTGGCGTGCCCTCACCGAGGGCAGGAACCATCGATGTGCCGCTCGCCAAGGCAGAAGGACCCATGGGCGGCGAGCGCATGGAGGAATCAGAGGAAGGCGACCGCGCCGTCACCGACTACCGGGTGGTGGAGGACTTGGTGCGCGCCGCCTGGGTCGAGCTGATGCCGCTCACCGGCCGCACCCACCAGTTGCGCGCCCACATGGCGGCGATCGGCACGCCCATCGTGGGCGATCGCAAGTATGGAGGCTCCGAGGCGGTGCTGCCGGGTATTGCGCCGAAGCTGCACCTCCACGCCGCGGCGTTGGCGCTACGATTGCCGTCGGGCAAGCAGTGGCACGTCACGGCGCCGTTGCCGGAGCACATGCGGGCAACCTGGAAGCTGATGGGCTTCGCGGAGAAGCCGCAACGACACGGCGAGGGCCGGCGGCCGGCGCGGAGCGTGCGCGCGCCCCGTCGTCATTCAGGCTAGCTTTGTGAAGGTTCGGAGTGCGGGGGCGTGCACCAACCCCTGGGGAGCACTCGGTTGGAAGCAACGTTCCCCCGCACTTCCAAGCGTGAGCATTACTGCGCACGGGAAGCTTTCGCATCGTGGCTAATTGACGCACCGCAAGCCTTTGATATTTCTAGCGTAAGTCACCGAACCTGAGGCGGAGGATGAACGTCACCCCCGAAGCCGCGAACTTCGTGCCGGTTGTGGTTCCCGCCGGCATTGCATTCGAGGTGCATGCCGGCAAGCGCCGTTTGTCGGTGAAGCCCGGTATTCCGCTGCAGCTGCCCGGCCAGGCGCTCGCCGGCGCCATCTGCGAGGAATGGCAAGCGGCCGGTCCGCAGGCGCGCATGGCCGACCTGCGGCTGGCCCGTCTCGCCATAGCCGCGGTCGAAGCCGCGGCCGCCCGTGCCAACATCGAGGCGGCGTTGCTCGCCTACGTGCACACCGACCTGGTCTGCTATTGGTCGGCCGAGGACGCCCCGCTCGCGCTGCGCGTGCGCCAGGCCACGGCGTGGCAGCCGATGCTGAACTGGGCCAACCAGGCGTTCGGCGTGCGGCTGCGCGTCACGCACGGCATCGTGCCGGCCCAGCAGGATGAGACGACAGTAGCTCGGATTGGTCACGTCATCGCGGCGACATCGCCGGCCGAACTGATCGCGTTGCGTCTCGCCGGCGCGGCCGCGGGCTCACTCATCATCGGCTTGGGCCTGCTGCGTGGCGCCTGGGGAGTGGACGAGGCGTACGCCGCCAGCACCGTGGACGAGGCCTACCAGATGGAGCGCTGGGGCACCGATGCGGAGGCGGAAGTCTCGCTGGCCGCGCGGCGGACAGACCTTGGCGATGCGGTGCGGTTCCTGAAGCTGTGTAACGCGGCATGAGCGAGCGCGCGGTGCTCGTGCGCATCCGGGGCCGCGTCCAGGGCGTCGGCTACCGCGACTGGACTCAGCGGCGCGCGATGGAGCTGGGCGTCGACGGCTGGGTGCGCAATGTCGACGATGGCAGCGTCGAAGCCTTATTGGCCGGCGCGCGCGTCAGCGTCGAGCGCATGGTGACGGAGTGCCGCAGAGGGCCTCCGGCCGCCCAAGTTACGGCCCTCGAAGAAGAGGACGCGACCGCCGAGGGCTAGGCCCTGGCTCCCGGGCGCGGCTTCCGTATCCGCTACGTTTGAGCGCCGACCGTCGCGTCGAAGGCCCGCCGCAGCGCCGCGTCCAGGTCCTGCATGGTCGAGGCCCCTCCCAGTGCCGCCAGCGACGTGACGCCATGCTCGCGCACGCCGCACGGCACGATGCCGGCGAACTTGCCAAGGTCGGGGTTCACGTTGATGGCGATGCCGTGGAACGTCACCCATCGCCGTATCCGTACGCCGACGGCGGCGATCTTGGCTTCGCCTCCCGCACCTGGCCCGGCGACCCAGATGCCGATGCGGCCAGCCCGCCGCTCGCCCCGCACGCCGAGCTCGCCGAGGGCGCGAATGATCCACTCCTCGAGACCCTGCACATAGGCGCGCACATCCCGGCCCCGTTGGTGCAGGTCGGCCATGACGTAGGCGATGCGCTGTCCGGGGCCATGGTAGGTGTACCGGCCGCCACGGCCGCTGGGGTAGACGGGCAGGGCGTCGGGCGCCAGAAGCTCGGCCGGATCGGCGCTGGTCCCGGCGGTATAGAGAGGCGGGTGCTCCAGCAGCCAAACGAGCTCCTCGGCGCGGCCGGCCAGGATGCCCGCGACCCGGGCTTCCATGCGGTCCACGGCCTCGGGGTAGGGGACCAGGCCGGGGCTGGTTTGCCAGGCGAATCCCTGCCCCGCCACGGCCGGCCGCCTTAACTCGTTGCTAACGCTCATGACCGCATCCTAGCCTGACCAACAAAGGCGCCGGCCCATGGCCGCCGCCCATTCTGGGGACCGAAATGGCCGCTGACCATCCGCTCTCCGCTGCAATGAATATGGGGGACATGACCTCCGCCGCCGACCAGCAGGTGCCGGAAATGCCCACCAAGCGCGGGCCGCAGCGCCGCAACCGCCAGAAGGAGCCGGCGTTCAACGAGATCTCGGTCGAGCTTTCGGTGGTCCTGGGCCGCGCCAGGATGCCCATCCACCAGCTGCTGAAGAGGGGCCGCGGCGCGGTCATCGAGCTTGGCGCCTCGGTGGACGACGATGCCGCCATCTACGCCAACAACCGCCTGATCGCCCGGGGCCAGGTGGTTGTCGTCGGCGAGAATATCGCCATCTCCATCACCGAAACGGTGCCGATCACCGAGATGTAGCGCTCTGCGCCCCACCCGAGGGAGCACCCAATTCCTTGAACGCCCCTTGGGGATTTGCTATCCCCGGGACCCCAAGCCTCAATTCCTTCGTGCGGTTGTGGCGGAACTGGTAGACGCGCAGCGTTGAGGTCGCTGTGGGCGTAAGCTCGTGGAGGTTCGAGTCCTCTCAACCGCACCACCTCTCTTCGAACCATCGCCTCGGGCCCGAGGTTAGGCCCAAGGTTCATCCAGCGGACAAGTCGGACGGAAACGTGCGCGGCGCGCTTTTGCGGCCCACGGCGCGGGTGTAGGTTCGCGCCGAATTCACCCGCCGGACCAAGGGCGAGTCCGCATGACCGAGCCGGCGCTCGACCAGACCCTTCCGGAACCGCCCAAGGACGCGGTGCCGCCGCCGGACGAGCACGCGGGCGTATCGCCGGAGCAGGTTGTGGCCGTGCGCGAGGCCCTCGCCGCCGGCGACCTCGAACGAGCCGCCGCCCTCGTCAGCGATCTGCACGCCGCCGACGCCGCGGCGCTCATCAGCCAACTCGACGATGCTCCCCGCCAGTCGCTGGTCGAAGCACTGCGCGGCCGCATCGACGCAGAGGTGCTGGCAAGCCTCGAAGGCCCCGTCCAGGAGGAGGTGCTCGAGCAACTCGGTCCCGAGGAGGTCGCGAGCGCCGTCGCCGAGCTCGAGACCGACGACGCCGTGCAGGTGGTCGCCGCGCTCGACGAAGCGCGGCGCGACGAAGTGCTCGAGGCGGTGCCGAGCACCGAACGCACGCAGATCGAGCAGGGCCTCGCGTACCCCGAGGAGTCGGCCGGCCGACTCATGCAGGGGACCTTCATCGCCATGCCGGAGTTCTGGTCGGTCGGCCAGGCCATCGACTACCTGCGCGACGCCGACGACCTGCCCGATGAGTTCTACGAGCTGTTCGTCACCGATCCGGACGGCAAGCCGCTCGGCACCATCCCGCTCAATCGCTTTCTCAAGGCGAAGCGGCACGTCGTCCTGCGCGACATCCTCGATACCGACAAGAAGTTTCTGCCCACCGATATGGACCAGGAAGAGGTCGCGTACCAGTTCCAGCAGTACGACATGCCGTCCGCCGGCGTGGTAGACGAGCGCGGCCGCCTGGTGGGCGTGATTATGATCGACGACGTGGTCGACGTCGTGCGCGAGGAGGTCGAGGAGGACCTGCTCGCACTGTCCGGCGTCAGCGAGGCAGGCTTCGCGCGCTCGGTGCGCACCGTGACGCGCGCCCGCTTTCCGTGGCTGTTCGCCAACGTCCTCACCGCGTTCCTCGCCGCCGCAGTGATCGGCTTTTTCGAGGGCACCATCGAGCAGATGGTGGCGGCGGCGGTGCTGATGCCGATTGTCGCCAGCATGGGCGGCAACGCCGGCAATCAGACGGTAGCGGTCGCTGTGCGGGCCATCGCCACCCACTCGCTCACTCCGGCGAACGCCGGCCGCATCGTGCTCAACGAACTGCTGGTGGGCGGCGCCAACGGCGTCATCTTCGCCGTGCTGGTGGGGGTGGTTGGCGGCCTGTGGTTCGGCCAGCCGGAGCTCGGCTTCGTGTTCGGCCTGGCGATGTTCCTCAACCTCCTGGCGGCGGCGCTCGCAGGCATTCTCGTCCCGCTTGGGCTGGCCCGCGCCGGCGTGGATCCGGCGGTCTCCTCCAGCGTGTTCGTCACCACGGTGACCGACGTAGTCGGCTTCTTCGCCTTCCTCGGCCTCGTGACGGTGCTGCTGCTCTAGAAGCGCCTTCCCACCAGGAAGCTTGCCGAGTGGCCGTAGGAGGCCGACAGGTTCGTCGTGTCCGCCCGTCCCAAGACGAACGAAAAGCGCCCGTCCACGCCTACATAGCCGCCGTTGCGCAGGTTGCGGATCAGGCTCAGGTACGGCGTCACGTCGTTGATGCCGGTGGCGCCGTCCTCGAAGTGGGCATAGTTGTACTTCTTCGAGCCGTAGTGGCCTTCGATCCCGACGAACAGGCTGGAGTTCTCCGACAGCGGGTTGCCGCGCGCCACGCCGAACGCGCCGCGGATCCCCTTGTGGCTCGATAGGGCGTACTTCAGGTCGGCGTTGAGACGCCACGGTCCCGAATAGCGCAGCCAGAAGAACCCGAGCTCGGCGGTGGCGCCGATGTCGTCCGTACCGGCGAGGAAGGCGTCGTCGCCCTGCTTGCGACCCCAGTCGTAGGTGATGCGCGGCCCCGCCAGCGTTTGTCCCGAGTTGATCCAGTTGAAGCCGAGGCCGCGCTGGGTGCTGAAGAAGTACCGGTTGCGCCACTCGACATCGATCAGCGGTAGCGCCACGACCTTATCGTCGCGCGAGTACTGGTACGTTCCCGCGACGCCGACGCCCACTGCCAGGTTCACTTTCCACGCGTTGTCCGATCGCCAACGCATGGCGTTGCCCACCGACAGCATCTGTTCGTAGTCCTGGGCCGCGGCCGGGTGGGCATGCGTGGCCAGTACGAGCACAAGGGAGAGCCCGAGGGAGAGGAAAAGCGCGCGCATCCTTTCACCAGCGTCACCACCGCGCCTGCGATGGCCAATGCCGCCGTAAGCCCTGGTGATTCGATTCCGAACAGGTTGACCAAGCCACGAATACCATGCGGAGCGCGCCCTTGGAGCATGAAATCGGCTGGCGGCGCGCCGGGCGCCTGGATCTTCGGCCGTATGCCGGCAAAGGCGGGCTTGAGCGCGCTCTCCTTGATGTCGGGGTAGTAACGCTTGATCGCTGCGCAAAAGACCTTCGCCCGCGCCGCGTCCACGGTGTAATCGATCTCGTCCACCCATTCGTCGTCAGGCCCGAAGCGCGCTTTGCATGCCATGTCGAGCGTGTAATGGATGCCGAGACCGTCGCTGCGCGGCGTCGGATATACCAGACGCTGGAAGGGCGCCGCGCCCGCCAGCGAGAAGTACTGCCCCTTGTTGAGGTAACGCCGCGGGATCAGACTCTTCTGCATCCGCGGGATGCGGTCGGCGACTGACTGCGCGTTCAGCCCCGCCGCGTTCACCAGCACGCTGGAGCGCAGGACCGACTGGGTCGTGACGCCCACAGTCACCTCGAAGTGCGCGCCCATGGCGCGCGCCGATCGGAACGGGGTGCGAAGGACGAAAGTCGCGCCAGCGGCTTCGGCGTCGGACTGCATTGCCAGCATCAACGCCCGGCTATCGACGATGCCGGTGGAGTGCACATGCAGTGCGCCAACGCATCGCAGCGCCGGCTCGAGCTTCTGCGCCTCTGCGGCCGTCAGGAACTCCACCTTGCCGGCGGCATTCGCCACCGCGCGCGCGTGCAGGTCGTGTAGAATCGCCATCTCGGCGTCCTCAGTGGCGACGATGAGCTTGCCGACCTCACGGTGGGGGATCTTCTTCTCGGCGCAGTATTGGTAGAGCAGCCGCCGCCCGCGTACGCACAGCGCCGCCTTGAGGCTGTTCTTCGGGTAATAGATGCCGGCGTGGATGACCTCGCTGGAGCGCGCGCTGGTCGCGCTGCCGACCGTGTCTGCCGCTTCCAGAACGACCACTTCCCGCTTGGCGAGGGCAAGCTGCCGCGCGACCGCGATGCCCACGACGCCAGCTCCCACGACGATGCAGTCGACTTCTTGGACCAACCGGTCTCCCCCTAAGCGTAGTGGTGCGGAGTGTTATGGGGCCTAGCGGCTGCGGTCAAGCCGCGGCCCGCCCGAACGTGCCAGTCTATCGCCCGGCTGTGACGGGCAACCGTCCGATCAGCGCGTTGACGCGTGTCGGCCCGCGACCCCACATGCAGAAGCGATAGCTCGATGAACGAAGAGAAGAGGATTCCCCTGCCTCCCGCCCAGGCGCGCCAGCGGGTGGACGCGTTCCTGACGCAGCTCGCCGCCGTCCCGGCGGTGCGCACCGCGGGTCCGCGCGGCCGCCTGCTGTTTGCGCTCGACGCCACCGCCAGCCGCGAGGCGGCCTGGGATCGCGCCTGCCAGATCCAGGGCGAGATGTTCCAGGAAACTTCCGCCCTCGGAGGCCTCGACGTGCAGATGCTCTACTATCGTGGCTTCGGTGAATTCCACGCCACGCCGTGGGTGTCGGACTCGAAGGCGCTGATCGGCACCATGAGCGGCGTGCGCTGCCTCGCCGGCAAGACGCAGATCGCCCAAGTGCTGTGCCATGCGCTTGCCGAGGCGCGCGCGGGCAAGGTGAGCGCCCTGGTCTTCGTCGGTGATTGCGTCGAGGAGGACGTGGATACGTTGGGCGCGCTCGCCGGAGAACTCGGGGTTCGCGGCGTGCCGGCGTTCGTCTTCCAGGAAGGATTCGAGCCCGGCGCCGAGCGGGCCTTGCGCCAGGTGGCCCAGCTCAGCCGCGGTGCGTGGTGCCGCTTCGACGCATCTTCGGCGTCGCAGCTGCGCGATCTCTTGGCCGCGGTCGCGGTCTATGCCGCTGGCGGGCGCAAGGCACTCGACGACTACAGTGCCAAGCGCAAGGGCCACGTACACTTGCTTGCCAAGCAGTTGGAGTAGGGGACCGCCATGATGTGGTTATTCCTCGGCGGCCTGGCGCTGGTGCTGATGCTGATCACTGCCGATCGCCTCGCCAACGCCAATCCGCGCATCCTCGCTCAGGGTGTCCGCTGGGGTTCGGTCGCCGCGCTCGCCGCGGCTTCGCTGTTCCTGCTGCGCACCGGTCGGTGGGCATTCTTCCTCCTTCCGGCCATCCAGCGACTCATGCGCTCGCTCGCAGGTGGAGGCGGCGGTGGCAGCCGCTTCGCTGGACCTTGGTCAAGTGCTCGCCCAGGGACCAAAGAGTCGGTAGTGGAGACACCGAGTGTGCGCTTGCGTCTCGACCATGGCTCCGGCTCACTCGACGGCGAGGTGCTTGCCGGGCGGAATCGTGGCCGTCGCCTCGGCGAACTCGCCGTGGCCGAGGTTGTCGCGCTACTCGATGAGTTCCGCGCCACGGATGCCGAGGCGATCCGCCTACTCGAGGCGTACCTCGACCGCCGCGACGCCGAGTGGCGGGGGCTTGCGCGCGAGTCTGCCTCCGGGCGTAGGGAGGATCACGGGCCCGGCGGCGTCATGTCGCGGGAGGAGGCATATGCGGTGCTTGGGCTCACGCCCGGCGCGGGCGCGGACGAAGTTCGTGAGGCGCACCACCGGCTGATGAAGCGCCTCCATCCCGACCAGGGCGGCACCACATTCCTGGCAAGCAAGGTCAACCAGGCAAAAGACCTACTGCTGCGCGGATAAGCACCGCAGGGACTTGGGGAAACGGCCGCCTTGCCTGGCTGCCGCCGGGCGTGGCATGAGTGGGCCGTCGTGGTCCCCTCTCCCAAGACCGTGCGTAAGGCCGTGTTTCCCGTCGGCGGCCTCGGCACTCGCTTCCTCCCGGCGACCAAGGCGCAGCCCAAGGAAATGCTGCCTGTGGTCGACAAGCCGCTCGTCCACTACGCGGTCGAGGAGGCGCGCGCGGCCGGCATCGAGCAGTTCATCTTCGTCACCGGGCGCGGCAAGGCCGCGATTGCCGACCACTTCGACGTCTCCTATGAGCTCAAGCACCAGCTTTCGACGCGTAGCAAGGAAGCGGAGGTCATCGAGGACTGGCTGCCCGACCCCGGCCAGGTGTGCTTCACCCGCCAGCAGGAGCCCCTTGGGCTCGGCCATGCCGTGTGGTGCGCGCGCCACCTCGTCGGCGATGAGCCGTTCGCGGTGCTGCTCGCGGACGACCTCATGCTCGGCGAGCCGCCGTGCATGCGGCAGATGGTGGACGCGTACAGCCGCGTCGGTGGCAACCTGGTGTGCGTCGAGAACGTGGCCCCGGCGTTCACGTCGCGCTACGGCATCCTCGACGTCGCCGGCGAGGACGGCCGATTGGTCCGCGCGCGCGGCATCGTCGAGAAGCCGAAGCCCAGCCGCGCGCCATCTACGCTCGGCGTGGTCGGCCGCTACATCCTGCATCCGGGCATCTTCAATGTGCTCGAGAACGTCGAGCGCGGAACCGGCGGCGAAATCCAGCTCACCGACGGGCTGTTGGCGATGACCGGCACCGTGCCGTTCCACGGCCTGCGCTGCGACGCGCGCCGCTTCGACTGCGGCGACAAGGCCGGTTTCGTCGTTGCCAATGTCGCCGTCGCCCTCGAGCGCGAAGACATTCGCGATTATGTGCGCGAGCAGCTCGAGGCGCTCATCGGCGCTCCCCGTTCCACCCGCAAGGCCGCCGGCTAGGCGCGCTAAGGCAGAAGAGACACCCCATGCGTATCGCGATGATCGGCACCGGCTATGTCGGCCTGGTTGCCGGGGCCTGCTTCTCGGAGTTCGGCCACCATGTCACCTGCGTGGACAAGGACGAGCGCAAGATCGCCGCGCTGCACGCCGGCAAGATGCCGATCTACGAGCCTGGCCTCGATGACCTCGTCGGCAACAACGTGCGCGGCGGGCGGCTGGATTTCACCACCGACCTCGCCGGCCCGGTGAAGGATGCCGATGCGGTGTTCATCGCCGTGGGCACGCCCACCGCACGCCACGGCGAGGGCCACGCCGACCTCACCTACGTGTTCGCTGCCGCCGAGGAGGTCGCCGCGTCTCTGTCCGGCTACACCGTGGTGGTGACCAAGTCCACCGTGCCGGTAGGCACCGGCCGCAAAGTGCACAAGATCATCTCGGAGAAGGCGCCGGGCGCAGACTTCGACGTCGCTTCCAACCCGGAGTTCCTGCGCGAGGGTGCCGCCATCAACGACTTCATGCGGCCCGACCGCGTCGTCGTCGGCGCCGAGAGCGACCGCTGCCGCGCCGTGCTGCGCGATCTGTACCGGCCGCTGTTCCTCAACGAGACGCCGATCCTGATGACGTCGCTGGAAACGGCCGAGCTGACCAAGTACGCCGCTAACGCGTTCCTCGCCACCAAGATCACCTTCATCAACGAGATTGCCGACCTGTGCGAGGCCACCGGCGCCGACGTGCAGGAGGTCGCGCGCGGCATCGGTCTAGACGGCCGCATCGGCAAGAAGTTCCTGCACGCGGGTCCGGGCTATGGCGGCAGCTGCTTTCCCAAGGACACGCTGGCGCTGGTGCATCAGGGCAGGGAGCACGACACGCCACTGCGCATCGTCGAGACCGTCGTTGCGGTCAACGACGACCGCAAGGTTCGCATGGCCGAGCGCATCGTCCATGCCTGCGGCGGCAGCGTGCAGGGCAAGACCATCGCGGTGCTCGGACTCACCTTCAAGCCCAATACCGACGACATGCGCGAGGCGCCGAGCCTTGTCATCGTCCCGGCGCTGCAAAAGGTGGGCGCGCGGATTCGCGCCTTCGATCCGGAAGGCATGAGCGAGGCCAAGAAGCATGCCGAGCTCGACGGGGTTGCGTTCTGCAACAACGCCTACGAGACAATGGAAGGCGCCGACGCGCTGGTGATCCTCACCGAGTGGAACGAGTTCCGCAGCCTCGACCTTGAGCGCGCGCGCAGCCTTCTGCGCGATCCGGTGATGGTGGACCTGCGCAACATTTACCGCCCCGAAGAGGTGGTCGCGGCCGGCTTCTCATACACGTCGGTCGGCCGTCGCGCCGTCGCGCCGCCCAAGCGGCCCCGCAGCGTCTCGCTCGGGGGGCGCTGAGCGGAAACGGCAGCGATGTCATCGGACGAGTGGGGTCAAGGCCCCTGGAGCGGTGGCAACGGCATCAGCGTCGCGAGCGAATCGCGCGTCGTCCTGCGTGAGTACGCCGGCATCCCGATCGCCTTCCAGGTACGCACCGTGCTCGATGTGGAGCGCGCGGACGACGGCTTCACACTGACGGAGCGCGTGTTCGCTCCCACAATCATCAAGAACTACGACATCGTTTGGGGAGAGGGTCCCGACTCCTGGGAGTCATCCTTTGACCTCGAGCGCTGGGGCTTTCTGGTGGCGCGGGTGGGGTAGAAGGCGGTCGGTGCCGCGGCAATGGTATTCGACACGCCTGGCATAGACCTGCTCGAGGGACGCCGCGACCTCGCCGTCATCTGGGACATCCGCGTCGCACCGGGGTGGCGACGCTGTGGCGTCGGCAGCGACTTGTTCGCCGCCGCGGAACGCTGGGCCCGGGCGCGCGACTGCACCGAGGTCAAGGTCGAAACGCAGAACATCAACGTCGCCGCCTGCCGCTTCTACGAGAAGCAGGGGTGCGAGCTGCGCGCCGCCAACCGCGGCGTCTATCCGACGCTGCGCGATGAGGTCCAGCTCCTCTGGTACAAGGAGCTGTAGTCGGTCAGCCGAAACTCCGCTCGAGAACGCGCGCAGTGGGAAATCTCACATTGCGCCGCCGTGCCCGCCTTGAAATCTTGGCGCGGGGATTGGCGTTCTCCCCGGGGGAACCATGCGCACACGCCGTCTGGTCCGCGGAATCCTTTTCAGCCTTGCACTCGCGCTGCCGTCAGCCGCGGCGGCACAGACTGCTGCCGACGTTTGCAGGGCGCTGCCGCCGCCCACCACCACGACGTCGGCCGATCTCACCGTCGACGAGAATCGCCCGTGGCAGCCCGAGGGCGGCGAGTTCCGCGTCACCCTGCGCACCGCCGAACCCATGCCGGCAAATGCGCCGCTGCAAGCCTGCTTCCGCTGGCGCATCGATGGCGCGGCGTTTCAACCCGGGCCCTCGCCGCGCATCGTCGAGCGGCTGGCCGATGGCCGCGGCCTGGTGATCGCAGCGCGGGTGCCGGAGCTTCCCGCTACTGCCGATGCCCGCGTCAAAGGGCCTGCCAGGTTGGCCGAGATTCGCATCATTCTCGGCGAAGGCACGGCGGCCGACGTCACCGCCCTGGTCGGCATTACCTGGAATTGGCCCGCTTACGTCGCGGCGTTGGCCACCGTCCTGCTGATCCTGCTGATTGCGTACGCGATCAAGTGGGATCGAGGGTGGCGCGGGTCGGGCCTTCTCCTGCTCATCGGCACCGGAAAGGGCACCGCGAGCCTGTCGCAGTTCCAGATCGTGCTTTGGACAGCGGTCGTCGGTGCCTCGGTCGTCTACGTCAACATGTTATCTGGGACCTTGATCCCCATCACCAACGGCACGCTCGGCCTGTTGGGCATCTCGGCACTGGCGACCCTCGGGTCGCAGCTTCACGCCAAGGAAGAGCAAGCCAAAGTGACGGCCGTCGCAGCCGCCGCGGGTCCGCCGGTACCGGCCGCCGCAGCGCCGGCCCCCGCGACCCTCGTTGGGCCGCCGCGCGTTCCGAAGCTCTCTGACCTCGTGATGTCGCTCGAGGACGGCATCGAGGTGATCGACGTGACGCGCGTACAGATGCTGTTCTTCGCCGTCATCATCGCGCTGTTCGTCGCAATCAAGGTCTTCGCGGGCTATGTGATTCCCGACATCCCGGCGGAGTACCTCGGGTTGATGGGGATCAGCAACGGGGTCTTCGTGGCCGCCAAGTGGACGCGGCCACCAAATCCGTAGGCAGCTGCCGCTGGCCAGCTACTTGCCGGCCGGTGCTTCCCTGGCGCGCAGCATGCGCGCGATGCCGTCGAGCGTGTCGGCGAAATTGAGCGGCTGGGTGCCGGCCTGCGCGGCCGCAACGGTTGTCGGCTCGGCGGGCGGCGCCGGCTTGGGCGCCACCAGGGCGAGGTCGTTGGCCTGGCCGGCCGGTGAGATGACGACGCAGCCCATGCCGCGTGCTTCCAGCATTTTGCAGGCGTTCTGCGCCTCCGTGAGCGTCAGCTGGCCGATGCGCACGCGGTGATTCTCACCCTTGGCGTCGGGCAGCACCATCGTGGCCGGGTTCTTCAGGCTGGCGAGCACGACAGCGGACACTTGCTGCAGGCGGCGGGCGGCGTCCTCGTAGGCCCTGTAGGCGCCCGCCTGGATGGCCCAGCCGACCTCGTCGGTCGTGGTGGCCTTGGCGCCGGCCGGCTTGGCAACCGTGGGTGCGGCGGGCTTGGCCGGCGCGGGTGCGGGCTGCGTCGCGGTCGCCGGCCGGTTCATGGCGAGCGTGGTGGCCGGTGCCTGCTTCGGCTGCTTGGTGTAGTCGAGCGTCGCCAGGCGGTTGAACGCCATGTCGAATAGCTGGGTCATCTGGCCGTCGCGCGCCGCCGCGGTCTTGCCTCCCATCACCACGCCGATGAGGCGCGTGTTGCCGCGCACCACCGACGCCGCAAGGTTGTAGCCGGACGCGTCGATGTAGCCGGTCTTCAGGCCGTCCACACCGGCGTAGCGGCCCAGCAGTCCATTATGGTTGGTGTGCGTCGTGCCCTTGTACGTGAAGCTCGGCGTCGAGAAGTACGGATACTGCTTGGGGAAGTCGCGGATCAGCGCCATGCCAAGGCGCGCCACGTCGCGCGCCGTCGTGTACTGCTGGCTGTGGAACAGCCCGGACGAGTTGCGGAAGCTGGTGTGATTCATGCCCAAGGTCTTGGCCTTGGCGGTCATCTTCTTGGCGAACTCCTCCTCGCTGCCGCCAAGCGCTTCCGACAGCACCATCGCCGCGTCGTTCGCCGACTTGGTCACCAGGCCGCGGATGGCGTCCTCGACCGAGATCGACTGCCCCGCCTGCAGATAGAGCTTCGATGCCGGTTGGATCGAGGCGCGGCGCGAGATGGGCAGCTGCTGGCTCAGCTTGAGCTTGCCCTGCTCGATCGCCTCGAACGTCAGGTACAGGGTCATCAGCTTCGCCAGCGAGGCAGGCGAGGTGCTGACGTCTGGATTGGAGGAATAGAGGACGTTGCCGGTGGCGGCGTCCAACACAATCGCTGCCTCGGCGGCGGCGCGGGCCGGTGCGGACTGGAGGGCTAGAAGCGTTACTAGAGCGATGGCCGCGCTACGCAGCGGCCGCAAACGTGGCGTCAGCACTCTTCCGTCATCCCCCTGGCACGCCCCAGCCTCGAGCGCGCCAGTCTTCAAGCAGCCCGGCGCTGGCGGAATCTTAGCGGCACTGACTCCGCCGGGGCAAGAAAATCGGCCCCGGTCGCGTCAGCCTCCGCCCGGCAACCGCCCCCTGAGGTCCCGCCGCGCCGGCAACGATTCTCGCTCCCAGTGCCTAATGGCGCGTAAACCCGGGCAGCGCCGTGGCGGCGCCGGAGGGTCCGGAAAGTGGCCAACTTGTCGGCCGCCGCCGGGGGAGGGTAGTCTCGGAAAGCGGCCAACACCCTGGCTCTCCCCCCGCATTTAGATAGGGTTCACAGGGGCTTAAGGGGAGCCGTGCTAGCTCTTAATGGCGGTCCTGGCCGTCCGGACGGGGCAACTGGACCCCACCGTCGGACACTCTAGATTCGAGGCCTATTGGTTCAGCATGGCGCGTAGACCGGACAGGCCCGATGGCAACACCCCCAGCGTGGGACTCGCCACTCGGACTCGCCCCAAGACCAAGAAGCCGGACATGTACAAAGTCCTGCTCCTGAACGACGATTACACCCCGATGGAGTTCGTCGTGCAGGTGATCCAGGATATTTTCCATCGGGACCGCGAGACGGCAACGCGAATCATGCTCCACGTCCACCAGAAGGGGGTGGGCGTGTGTGGCGTGTACAATTACGAAGTTGCCGAGACAAAGGTAGCGCGTGTCGTGGAGATCGCGCGGCAGCATCAGCACCCCCTTCAGTGCACCATGGAGAGAGAGTAGTGTCCGGTTTCTCGAGCCATCTGGAACGCAGCCTGCATCGCGCGCTCACTCTCGCGAATGAGCGCCACCACGAGTACGCGACGCTCGAGCATCTCCTGCTCGCGCTTACCGAGGACCAGGACGCGCTCGCGGTCCTGAACGCCTGCAATGTCGAGGTCGACGCGCTGCGCAAGGAGCTCACCGGGTATCTCGACGAGCAGGTGCCGAACCTCGTCGTGGACAGCGTTGAGGAGGCGCGTCCCACCGCCGGCTTCTACCGCGTCACCCAGCGCGCGCTCATCCATGTGCAGAGCTCCGGCCGCGAGGAAGCGACCGGCGCCAACGTGCTCGTCGCCATCTTCTCGGAGCGCGAGTCGCACGCTGTATACTTCCTGCAGCAGCAGGACATGACGCGTCTCGACGCGGTTAGCTACATCTCGCACGGCATCGCCAAGGCGCCGGGCACCTCCGAGGAGCGCCGCGTGCGCGGCAACGACGACGACCAGGAGGAGGGCTCCGGCCGCAAAGGCCCCGAGGCGCTCTCGGCCTACTGCGTCGACCTCAACCGCAAAGCCGCCGCCGGCAAGATCGACCCGCTCATCGGCCGCGACACCGAGGTCGACCGCACCATCCAGGTGCTGTGCCGCCGCGCCAAGAACAATCCGCTGTTCGTCGGCGACGCCGGAGTTGGCAAAACCGCCATCGCCGAGGGCCTGGCGCTGCGCATCGTCGAGGGCAACGTCCCTGAGGTGCTGAAGGACGCGCGCATCTACTCGCTCGACATGGGCTCGCTGCTCGCCGGCACCCGCTACCGCGGCGACTTCGAGGAGCGTGTCAAGGCCGTGCTCACCGAGCTCGAGAACGACGACGACGCCATCCTGTTCATCGACGAGATCCACACCATCATTGGCGCCGGCGCGACGTCCGGTGGAGCGATGGACGCGTCGAACTTGCTTAAGCCGGCGCTCGCCCAGGGCACGCTGCGCTGCATCGGCTCGACGACCTACAAGGAATACCGGACGATCTTCGAGAAGGATCGCGCGCTGGCGCGCCGCTTCCAGAAGATCGACATCGCCGAGCCCTCGGTCGAGGACGCGGTCAAGATCCTGCGCGGCCTCAAGCCGTACTTCGAGGATTACCACAAGGTGCGCTACACCTCGGAAGCCATCCGCACGGCGGTCGAGCTGGCGGCGCGCTACATCAACGACCGCAAGCTGCCCGACAAGGCCATCGACGTCATCGACGAGGTCGGTGCGGCCGAGATGCTCAAGCCGGAGAACAAGCGTCGCAAGGTGATCGGCGTGCGCGAGGTGGAAGCCATGGTCGCCAAGATGGCGCGCATTCCACCGAAGGCCGTCAGCCGCGACGACAAGCAGGTGCTGCGCAACCTGGAGCGCGACCTCAAGGCCGTCGTGTTCGGGCAGGACAAGGCCATCGAGGCGCTCGCCTCGTCGATCAAGCTTGCCCGCGCCGGCCTGCGCGAGCCGGAGAAGCCGATCGGCAACTACCTTTTCTCGGGCCCGACCGGCGTCGGCAAGACCGAGGTCGCGCGCCAGCTCGCCTCGACCCTGGGCGTCGAGCTGATCCGTTTCGACATGTCCGAGTACATGGAGCGCCACTCCGTCTCGCGGCTCATCGGCGCGCCACCGGGCTACGTCGGCTTCGACCAAGGCGGCCTCATGACCGATCAGGTTGACCAGCACCCGCATGCTGTGCTCCTGCTCGACGAGATTGAGAAAGCGCACCAGGACGTGTTCAACCTGCTGCTGCAGGTGATGGACCACGGCAAGCTCACCGACAACAACGGCAAGTCGGTCGACTTCCGCAACATCATCCTGATCATGACCACCAACGCCGGCGCCTCCGAGCTGCATAAGCAGGGCATCGGCTTCGGCCGCGGTATGAGGTCGGACGAGGACCAGGAGGCGATCAACCGCCTGTTCACGCCCGAGTTCCGCAACCGTCTAGACTCGATCATCGCCTTCTCGCCGCTCGAGCCCGAGATCGTGGCGCGCGTTGTCGACAAGTTCGTTCTGCAGCTCGAGGCGCAGCTGCAGGATCGCAACGTGTCGATCCAGATGTCCGACGAGGCGCGCGCGTGGATCGCGAACAAGGGCTTCGACAAACTGTTCGGCGCCCGGCCGATGTCGCGCTTCATCCAGGAGCAGGTCAAGAAGCCGCTCGCCGAGGAGCTCTTGTTCGGCAAGCTGGAAAAGGGCGGCCACGTCGTCATCACGCTCAAGGACGACAAGCTCGCCTTCGAGCTCACCGCCGACATGTCGCCTAAGCAGGCCGATCCGGAAGAGGACGACGCCGGCGAGGACAAGGTGCCGGTGCTGGTCCACTAGACCGGCGAAAAGCGAACCAGCATAGGCCCGCCGGAACCGGCGGGCCTTTCGCTTTCTCAGCGGGCGATCTTCGAGGCGACGTTCATGCCGCCGGTCGTCGTGTAGGTGATGCTTACCGACTGTCCGACCGCCAGGCCGGTCATCGTGGTCGGCGGCAGGATTGCCACGGGAGTGCCGCCAATGGTGATGGTGCGGCCCTGGGTGGCGGTGATGATGCCCTTGGCGTTGCCCATGTTGATCGGCATGCCGACGCGGAAGGCGGCCATGTCGATCTGCGGCGGCAGGGTGATGTTGGTGCCGCCGACCACGACCACCCGCTGCATGGGGTCCATGGCGCTGATGACGCCTTTGACTTCGGCCGCCCAGGCCGCGGCTGCCGCCAGCGCGGCTGCGCCCGCCGCCATCCCCGCAATCCACGTCCGCATGCGATCATGGTGATCCAAGTTCGCGGAGGGATGCAACATGCAACGCGGCTCGCTGACGGCGGCGCTTCCCCAGCAGTTGAAGTCGGAGCTGGTCACGTCGCTCGCGCAGGCGGCGTCCATGCGCATCGAGCGCATCGTCTCGACCGGGCACACGACGCCGGCCGGCACCTGGTACGACCAGGAGTGGAACGAGTGGGTGCTGCTGGTATCGGGCCGCGCGCGCCTGCGCTTCGCCGATGACACGGCGGAGGTCGCGCTTGCGCCGGGTGACTACGTCAACATTCCCAAGCGTCGGCGTCACCGCGTGGAGTGGACGGATCCTCAGGTCCCCACGGTATGGCTCGCGGTGCACTACGCGTAGGCTCGCCTGGGCACGCTGTCCCGCCCGCGCTCGCCCTCGAGCCAGACGCGACCTCGAGCGCGCCTTGCTACCGGCAGTTGATGGAGCGGTAGTGTTGCAGAGGTGGTCGCATGCGTAGTTGGCACGAGTGCGTTGTCCTTTCGTTGGTGGTGCCGCTGCTCGCCGCGATGCTGTGGACGGCGGGGACGGCACGCACCGCCCGTGCCGCGACGATGACGTTCACCGGCGTGCACACTGGTTGCGGCGCGCCGCCGGAGGCTTTCCAAGGCCACATCGAGGACAACATCGTCGCGACGCCGGAGGGCTTCGGCACCCTCGCGGCGGCCGGCGCCATCGGCGACGTCGGCCACATGGACGACGGCGGCACCGGGTGTGCGCGCGCGGTGCTGTTCGAGCTGTTCGAGGCGGCGGCTCTCGCGCCGGACGGTACGCCGGTCGCAAGCGGCCCCCGTCGCTTCGACGCCAAAACCGTGGAGATGCGTCCGCTCGGTCCGACCGCCTGGTGCGCACCGGAGCACGAGGATGGTTTCTTCTACGGTGATGCCTTCGACAACGTCCGGTGGGAGGGGTTCCGGGGCGCCAGCCTCGTCGCCAGCCACGCCTTCTTTGTCGGCACTGGCGCACCGTACACCTTCGCCTTCGGCGATCTGTTCCACGACCTCTCGGCGCTGCGCCTGACCGCGCAGTTCCCGGCACCGGAGCTCGGCGGCACGTGCTGGGACTCGCCGTGCGCCCACTTCGAGGTCGACAACCTTGTGCTCGTCGGCCTCGCGGTGACACCGGTGCCGCTTCCCGGCGCTCTCGTGCGGCTGGTCGGCGCCCTCGCGGTCCTGGCGGGAGCGGGGCTGCGCCGGACGGCTTCCACGGCGCGCTGAAGGTTCGCGCCCAAGTCCTTGTCCTGCCCCGGTATGTCGGTCGGTAGGCAATCCTTGCCCATTGTGACGGCCGAACAGGTTGGTAGAAAGTGATGCCAACCAAGCGACCGCAGGTTGTGCCCTGATCACAGACCGCGGGAGGAAGCCCGTCGAGGCTACGGGTTCGGGGGCAAGGTCGTGACGCCGCAGAAGCTAGTCGACGTCCTGAAGAAGCACGATCGCTATGTGCGCGGCCTGAGCGGCGGCGCGCGTGCCGACCTGCGCGGCCAGAACCTCTCCGGCCCGCGTCTCGCTGGCGTCAACCTGCGCGATGCCTCGCTCGCCATGGCGCGGTTCAACGGAGCGCGTCTCGTCGGCGCCGTGCTCGTCGACGTGGACCTCAGCTCCGCCGACTTGCGCGACGCGACCCGTGAACCTCACCCTCGCCAGGCTCGCCCCCGAACTGCAGCGTGCACTGCGGGAGCACGCGGTGTGGGCCGACTCCGGCGGCGCCCACGGCATTCGTGCGGTGCTCGACGGCCAGGACCTCGCCGGCGTCGAGTTGTCGGGCGCCTATCTTTCGGGGGCCAGCTTGGTACGCTGCAACCTGGCGGACGCCATTCTTTCCGGCGCCAAACTGATCCTGGCTGACTTGCGCGAGGCCAACCTCACCGGCGCCGACTTGCGGCGCGCCGACCTCTCCGGCACCGTGCTGGTTGGCGCCAAGCTCGTGCGCGCCAAGCTCGCCCACGCCGTGCTGAAGCGAGTCGAGCTGCGCGACGGGCAAGGGCGCGCGACCGGCAAAGTAGCCCCCACCAACCTGCGCGGCGCATCGCTGATCGACGCCGATCTTAGTTTCGCCGACCTCTCCGAAGCCGCCATCGATCCGCCCGCCGCCGCGGACTGACGGCGCTCCGGCCAAGGGGTCTGCCCGGACCGCGCTCCAGGCTGCGACAGTTTGCGGGTGGTTAATTTCAGCCACTGCGACGTGTCCCCGCGCTAAGATTGAGCATTGGTTCCCGGGGAGGACCGGTATGCGACGCGGAGCGTGGTTTGCGCTGGCCATAGTCGGCGCGGTGGGAATTCTGCCTGCCCTGCAGGGCTTCGCCCGCGAGAAGGGAGATGACCTTGAGTTCTGCGCCGAGCAGATCGAGCGGCTCAAGGAAGCGCTCAAAGGCGACATCCCGGACATGAACGTACGCGGCGCCGCCGACGAGGAACTCGGCGAGGCGCTGGAGGCCTTGGAGGACCGCGACGTCGAGGAATGCGTCGACGCGCTTGAGGAAGCGTTCGAGCACCTCGGCATGTCCCTGCGCGGACCCGCCCCCGCGGCGGTGCGCCAGGCAGCCATCGACGCCGGCCTGGCGCCGCTTTCGACGGTGGCAATCCCGAGGCCGGCCGACCTCAATGATTACATCCGCCCCGGCCAGGAGCAGGCGGCGGTGCAACTCGGCAAGGCGCTGTTCTGGGACATGCAGGTCGGCAGCGACGGCAAGGCGTGCGGCTCCTGTCATTTCCACGCGGGCGCCGATAACCGGCTCAAGAACCAGATCAATCCCGGCACCAAAGGCGGCGACACCAAGTTCGGCGTGACGATCACCGACGCCGGCAAGGCCAAAGGCCTCACCGCGCCGGAGTTCGGCCCCAACTACGTGCTGAAGGCCGATGACTTCCCGTTGCGGCTGCTCGCCGATGCCGAGGAGCCCAACTACAACAAGCGCGTCCTGCTGCGCGACACCAACGACGTGATCTCGTCCCAGGGTGTGATGAAGTGGCGCTTCGACGGCATCGAGGCGGGGGCCGCGCGCGACGTGGGCACGCCCATGGCGGATGATGTCTTCACTGTCCAGGGCGTCAACACCCGCCGCGTCGAGCCGCGCCATACGCCGACCATGATCAACGCCGTGTTCAACCACGAGCAGTTCTGGGACGGCCGCGCCAAGAACTTCTTCAACGGCGTCAATCCGTTCGGCCGCATGGACCGCAACGCGAGGATCCTGGTGGTCGAGAACGGCGCCGTCGTGGAGCGCCAGCTCGTCATGGAGTTCGCCAGTCTCGCTTCCCAGGCGGTCGGTCCGCCGTTGTCGGAAGACGAGATGTCGTACACCGCGCGCACCTTCCCAGACCTCGGCAAGAAGATGCTGGCGCTGCGTCCGCTGGCGACGCAGGAGGTGCACCCGCTCGACAGCGTGCTTGGCCCGCTTTCACGCGCCATCAGCGGCCAGCTCGGCCTCACCACCGCCACCTACGCCGACATGGTGCGGGCGGTGTTCCAGCCGCTGGTGTGGGAATCCACCCAGGTCGTCACCTTCGAAGGCGACGTGCGCAGCGTGCGTACCGCCGCCCAGGTGCCCGCCCACGCCAAGTCGTACAGCCTGATGGAGGCGAATTTCGCGCTGATCTTCGGTCTGGCCATTCAGATGTACGAGTCGACGCTGATCTCCGATCAGACTCCGTTCGACGCGTTCCTGGCCGGCGACGACAAGGCGCTCGACGCCGACCAGCTGGTTGGCCTGCTGACCTTCATCAATCGCGGCACCCCGGAGCAGAAGTCGAACCCCCTTTTCAAGGGCATCCGCCAGGGCAACTGCGTGGCCTGCCACGTAGGCCCGGAGCTCACCCAGGCGAGCAACACCTTCATGGGGCGCGGCATCCACCTGTCGGACCAGCCCGCCGCCATGGTCGACGGCCGCCTGGTCGTTGGCACGGGGCGGGGCGCTCTGCTGCTTGACCGGGGTTTCTCCAACATCGGCGTGCGGCCGACGGCCGAGGACATCGGCCACGGCGGTGCCGAGTTCGGCATCCCGTTCTCGCGCCAGCCCTTGGCGCGGCTCGACCTGCCGGCCAACGCCTTCGAGGTGCTCGTCGAGGGCCAGATGATGGCGCCGCAGCTCGGGATTCCCGGCTCGTTCAAGATTCCGGGCTTGCGCAACGTCGAGCTTACCGGGCCGTACTTCCACAACGGCGGCTTGGCGACGCTCGGCCAGGTCGTCGAGTTCTACGATCGCTTTGGCGACTTCGCCGACGTCAACATCAAGGAGCTCGACGTCAAGATGGCGCTCGTTGACCTTGAGGAGGAGGACGAGGTCGCGCTCATCAAACTGATGATCGCGATGACCGACGAGCGCGTGCGCAACGAGGCCGCGCCGTTCGACCGGCCGCAGTTGTTCATCCCGATGGGCCACCCCGGCGACCATGCCAAGATCGGCTGCGCCGCCGGATTCCTCCCCTGCGAGGATCGCGTCGAGGTGCCGGCCGTCGGCGCGGGCGGCCGCACCGCCAAGGGCCTCCTGCCTTTGCAGCCCTTCCTCAACATCCCCCAACTGAGCACCAAGGGCGAGGATGACGAAGAAGAGGAGGACGAGTAAAGCGTCCCTCAGACCTACCGCAGCGAATTGGCGGCGGCTTCCGCCTCGGCACTGCGCGCCGCCATGCCCATCGTGTCGAACAGGTAGGCGGCGATCCGGTAGTTGACCTGAGCCTCGATCGGCTGGGTCGTGCGTAGCGTGTCGCCGAGGCCTTTCAGCGTCCGCGCCTCGCCCAGGCGATAGCCGGTGGCCTCGAACACCACGCGTGCGCGCACCAGCGTGTCGGCGGCTTCCTCGCCGCGCCCGGTCTCGCGCAGCAGCGACGCCAGAGCCAGCAGGGCGTCGGCGGCGCCGACCTCGTCGTCGTTCTGGATCAGCATGTCGTGCGCGGCGCGGAAGTTGCGCTCGGCGAGCATGGGATTGCCGCCGCGCTGTTCGATGCGCCCGAGGGCGATCTGCGCCATGGCCTCGCCGATCTGGTTGCGAGCGGTGCGGTTCATCTCCAGCGCTTGCTGCAGCGCTTGGCGCGAATCGGCGCCGGCCAGCGCGTTCATCTCGGCCAGGGCGATCAGCACGTGCGCCTCGGCCTGCGGGTCTCCGAGCTCCCGGATCAGCATCTGTGCGTCGGCATACAGCGCGCGCGACGCCTCGTGGCGCTCGACGCCGCGTTCCAGGTCGGCCAGCCCGATGGTGGCGTAGATCTGTCCGAGCACGTCGCGTGCCTCGCGGTACAGCACCAGCGCCTTGCCGTAGACCTCCCGCGCCTGCAGCGGCCGCCACGTGCGGTGCTCGAGGCGCGCGAACTCGAGCTGTTCCTGCGCCTCGGCGATCGGCTCGCCGGCCTGCTGCGTGGCCAGGATCTGGTTGCGATGCTCGACGCGCTCGGCCTCGAAGTCGTCGGGGTAGTTGCCGGTGACCTCGTCCTGGGTACGGCGCGCGAGCGTGGCGCCGGCGGCATCCCCGGTCGTGGTGAAGATCGCCAGCGCTCGCGCCGCGTCACGGCGCGCGGCGAGGATCAGGCCGAGGCGGCGCTCGGAGTCGGCGCGGCCGAGCAGCGAGCGCGCTTCGCCGCCCCAATCCTGCAGCGCGTGGTAGCGCTCCACGGCCAGGTCGAACACTTCGCGCGCGCGCTCGTTGTTGAACTGCGCGCGCTCCAGCTCGCCGAGCGCGAAGGTCGCGTCGGCCTGGCCCCTGGCGTCGCCGGCGGCGGCAAACACCGCCTCCGCCTGGCCTAGCACCTGGCGGCCGCGCTCGCCCTGGCCCATGGCACGGTCGAGGCTGCCCATAGCCAGCAGCGTGCGGCCCTCGCTGGTGCGGTCGCCGTCGCTGCGGAAGGCGGCCAGCGCCCGCTCGTAGGTCTGCCGCGCCTCCAGGTCGCGGCCGACGTTGGCGGCGCGCTCGGCTTCGCGGAGCAGTTGCTGGCCGCGCGACTCGGCGCTGGCGCCTTTGGGCGTGTTGGCGGCGACTGCCGCCTCGGGTGTGGCCTGGGTGTCCTTGCGCGCCTGGTCGCCGCTGTCGCCGCAGGCGGACAACGCCAGCGCCCCGGCAAGGGCGAACGAAATGCGTTTCATCGTGCCTCTGGGATGTGGCGCCGGCGCTAGCGGCCGCGCGGCGGCTCCAGCGCGGCGGCAAGGCGCTTTTCCACGCGCTCCACCAAAGTCCGCGCCTCGATGTTGTGGTCCGGGAACTCGTCGATATTGGCCTTCACCAGGATCGGATCGGGCTCGACGTCCTCCGGGTGCGCATCGGGGTTCTCGTAGAAGTTCGTCGCCGGCGGCGGTATGATGTAGACGGCGTCCACCGGCGGCAGGTCGAGGAGGCGATTGGCCTCGGCGACCTTGTTGGTGATGCCGTTCCACGCCTGCTCGGCGGTGCGGTACGCCACGGCCGCGTCGGCCGAGTTGCCGCCAGCGCGCAGCGCGTCGCCCAATCCCAGTTGCGCTTCGACCACGCCCAGCAGTAGGTGCGCGTCCGTCATGCGCTGGGCCCCGTCGCGGAACCCGTTGGCGTCGCTGGCGAGGGCCAATGCGGCCCGCGCGCGTCCCTCCGCGTTGCGGCTCTGCGCGAACAGGACGTTTGCGGCCTGTCCGTGCTGGTTGGCGGCGTCGGTGTCGCCCATCTCGCGCGCCGTCGCCGCTGCAGCCACGCGGGCGATGGCTTCTTCTTCTTTCCAGCCGGAGCGCTGCGCGGCGGCGATGGCACGCTCCAGGCTCACGCGGGCGGCGGCGGGGTTGCCGCCGAAGAGTTCCAGCTGGCCCAGCTTGCGCAGGGCTTCCGCCTCGGCCCGGTTGCCCGACGGTGCGAGTGCTGCCGCGGCGTCGGCGTACTGCTTGCGGGCCATCTCGAGGCGGCCCTGCAGCCGTTCGAGATCGCCGAACGCAATCGCCGCACGGCCGACGCCGGCCGCGTTGCCTGCTGCGGTGAACAGGGCGCGGCTCTGTTCCAGGCTCTCGACTGCCTGGCGATTGAAGCCGCGCCGGATGTCGATTGCGGCGATCTGCAGGTTGGCGTCCGCCTCGCGATCCTTGTCGCCGGCGGCGTTGAACAGGCTGCACGCGTCGGCGAACAGGGCGCGCGCGAGGTCGACGCGGCCCAAGCGGAACTCGAGCTGCGCGGTGATCAGCGCGATGTCGGCCAAGCCGACCTTGTCGCCGAGCTGGTCGTAGATCTTGCGCGCCTGGTCGAGCGCCGCGCGGGTCCGTTCCTCGCCGTTGCGCAACAGCGGCGCGTCCTCGATGCCGAGCAGCACGTGCGGATCGCTCTTCGGCTCGGGCGCGCGCTGCCACTGCTGGCGCGCCAGCGCGTAGTACTCCGACGCCTTGGCCCACTGGAACGTGTCCTTCTCGAGGTCGCCCATGGACGCATACACGCGTGCCACGCCGATGGGGCTGCCGCCTTGCTGATAAAGAGCGAGGGCGGCCGAGTAGCTTTGGCGCGCCCGCGCGCTCTGCCCGATCATGTGCTCCAGGCGGCCTTCGCCGAGCACGACGGACGCTTCGCCGAGCACGTCCTTGGCGGCGCGATAGGATTGCCTGGCGCGTTCGTACGTCTTCCGCGCTGCTTCGGTCTGGCCCATGTTGGCTTCGCGCGCCGCCTGAGTCATCAGCGCAGCGGCGGCGTCGCGGTCGGCGCGCGGCGCGTCCGTGGTCCGGGCGGCAGTCGTCTGCGCCGGCGCGGCTTCTTCGCTCCGCGGCACCTGCGACGCGCCGGCAATGAACAGGGCGATGGCGACGAGCGCCGACAGCGACGCGGCGGCGGCGCGCGCCGGGCCGCGAATCAAGACGGCGGCGGCGATGGCCGCGCCGGCGAACAGGAAGGCGGCCAGCCCCCACGCCGTCGTCAATGCGCCCACCCACTGGTCCATGCAACGCGCCCCGTGCCGCTTCGCGCCCGGACAGTACCAAATGCGCCGATGCGGCGGAAACGGCAGCTGCCTGGCTCGGTCTCGGCCGTTCTAGTCGTCACCGCCGGCGTGACGGTAGGGACTGTGCTCAGCGAAGTCCGCCATCTCGGCCTCGACGTGTGCCCGCTCGCGCACCAGGTAGTCCTCCACGGCGGCGCGGAAGCCCGGATCGGCGATCCAGTGGCACGAGTGCGTGCGCGCCGGAAGGTAGCCGCGGGCGAGCTTGTGGGGCCCCTGCGCCCCGGCCTCGACGCGGGCGAGGCGATGGGCGATCGCATACTCGATCGCCTGGTAGTAGCAGACTTCGAAGTGCAGGGAGCGCTGGTACTCCGTGCAGCCCCAGTAGCGCCCATATAGGCCGTCGCTGCCGCGCAGGTTGAGCGCGCCGGCGATGGGCTCGCCCGCCTTGAAGGCGATCACCAGCACCACCTCGTCGGCCATGCGCTCGCCGAGCAGCCTGAAGAACGTGCGGTTCAGGTACGGGCGGCCCCATTTGCGGCCGCCGGTGTCCATGTAGAAGGCGAAGAACGCGTCCCACAGCGCGGGGGTGATTGCGTCCCCGGTGAAGGTGTCGACGGAGATGGTTCCGCCGGCCAGCGCCTCGGTGCGTTCCTTCTTCACCGCCTTGCGCTTGCGCGAGGCGAAGGTGGCCAGGAAGTCATCGAACGAGTCGTAGCCGCGGTTGGCCCAGTGGAACTGCTCGCCGGTTCGGGCGCTCAAGCCGCGCTGCACCATCGCCTCGCTCTCGGCGCCGGTGCAGAAGTTGACGTGCAGCGACGAAGCCCCGGCCTGCTGCGTCTCGGCAATCAGCGCATCCACCAGCGTGCGGCGCGCCTGACCCACGTCGATGCCGGGCCGAACCAGCAGCCGCGGACCGGGTACGGGGGTGAACGGCACGGCGACCAAAAGCTTAGGGTAGTAGCGGCCGCCGGCGCGCTCGAACGCTTCGGCCCATCCGTGGTCGAACACGTACTCCCCGTAGCAATGGTCCTTCAGGTACGCGGGTGCGGCCGCCGCGATGCTGCCGCTCGCGTCCTCCAGGACCATATGATGCGGCGTCCAGCCGGTGCGTCCGCCCACGCATCCGCTGTCCTCGAGGACGCGCAGGAAGCGATGGTGCACGAACGGGTTGCCCGCGCCCATGCTCGCGCCGGCGCAGGCATCCCAGGCCGTTTCGTCCACCGCCGCGATCCGAGCCACCACCTGGGCACGAACTGCGTCGGAGTCGCCCATGCGTCAGCTGAGCTCGAAGATCGCATCGATTTCCACGACGGCGTCGAGCGGCAGGGAATCCGTGCCAACCGCGAAACGCGCATGGCGGCCCGGCTCGCCGAAGACTTCGGCCATCAGGTCCGAGGCGCCGTTCAGCACCTGCGGGTGCTCCTTGAAGCCGGTCACCGCGTTGACGAAGCCGCCGAGCTTGATGCAGCGGCGTACGCGGTCGAGGTCGCCGTCGGCGGCCGCCTTCACTTGGCTCAGGATGTTGATGGCGCACAGGCGGGCGGCGCGCTTGGCGTCCTCGACGCTCACCGCCGCGCCGACCTTGCCCGCATACTTGAGAGTGCCGGCCTCGGTAGGCAGCTGTCCGGCGATGTAGACGGTGGCGCCGCTGTGCACGAACGGCACGTAGTTGGCAACCGCCTTGGCAGGCGGCGGCAGGGTTACTCCCAGCTCGCGCAAACGCGCGTCGATCTTACCGGCCACGGGCTCCTCCCAAGGGACTTCCACGTCGGCGCGACCCGGGCCGGGCGCGCGAAGGGACAAGCTTAGCGAGGGATGCGTGTGGGTGCCACAAGGGCGGATTCGGGCGCCGCACCCCAGGCTGGGCCTGTGCCTAGGCGCCCGGCTTGGCGCCAGCACCCGCGCGCTGCAGTGCCATCGCCTCCCACTCCTCGGCGAGCTTCAGCAGGCGGCGGCGAACCCCCTCGTCCTCGACCCCATCGGCCACGCGTCGCATCGCCTGAGCGCGGGCGTGCCACCGCTCGATTCTGATCCACGCCGACCCTGTGGTTGGTGCGCGCGGCACCACCCGCGCTCGCGGGCGATGTAGCGTGGCCGCTACCGGCGACAAGCGTCAGCAGGACGGTGGAAACGGCCTGTGGCAATCGACCGCAAGCCGGCACAGGAACCGGCTAGCTGGCGAGGCGCGTGTAGCGCAGTCCGCGGCTGCGCTTCTGCTTGTAGAGGGCGAGCGAGGCACGCTGGAACAGGCCGGGCAGGGACGTGCCGACTTCGTAGTTGGCGCAGCCGATGCTTGCCTCGACCGCGACGGTCTCGCCGTCGAAGTCCACGACCGTCTCGCGCAGTTGCGTCTGCAGGCGGCGGGCGCGATAGACGCCCTCACGCGGGCTGGTGTGGGCGAGCAGCACGGCGAATTGGTCGCCGGCGATGCGGGCCACAAAATCGGTGGTGCGGACGTTCTTGACGAGAACCTCAGCCATGGCGCGCAGCACCTCGTCGCCGCCGCCGTGGCCGAAGCGGACGTTCACTTCCTTGAAGCGGTCCACGTCGAAGATCGCCAGCACGCCGGTGTCGCCGTGGCGGTTGGCGCTCTGCAGCACTTCTCGCAGGCGCTCCTCGAGCGCTCGGCGGTTGGCGATGGCGGTGAGGAAATCCGTGCGGGCGAGGGGAGCGAGGGTGGAGGCCAGGTTGCCGATGTGCTCTTCGAGCACGGCCATGCGCTCCTCGCTGCCCTGTACCATGCTTAGGGCGCGCTCGGGCGCCGCCAGTTGTCGTGTCTGTTCCGCGCGCGACATGGTGGGATGGCGACAGATGGCGTTGACTATCTGTCCCGCCAGGATGCCCATCCGGCTCTGCTGTGCCGTTGCGTCGCGCCCGCGGCGCGCCATCTCCAAGTCGTGTTGGACCGCGCTCATGCTCGCACCCATGACCAATCCCCAACTGCGTTCTCTTGCACCGCGGCTTGAGCGCCGCCGCTTCTTCAAACGCAATGCTTGTGCCAGGAGAAATCTTTTACAGATCAGTAGTTTAGAAACCGTCAACGGAGCCGGTGCGGTTGCCATGCGCGGCACTTTCTGCTCCCCGGCAAAAGCGCGCCGCCGCTTCTGCCCGGCGGCGCTATTGTCGGCGGCATGGCTCGATGGACCGCTTGCATCGTTGGCGCCGTGCTGCAGTTGCTGCTCGCTGCGCTTAGCAGCGCGGCCGACTTGGTGCCGCAACGCGCGCTGTTCGAGCTTGCCCTAGTGCCCGGCGGCGCGCCCGGCGTGGTCGCGGTCGGCGGCCGCATCGCCTTCGAGTACGAGGTCGTCTGCGATGGAGCCGTGACCCGGCACGCCCGTCAGCTCCTGGTGCGCGACGCCCTCGGCAAGGTGACAGAGGTGCGCTCGACGGCGCGCCTGTGGGAGCGCGCCGACGGCGGGCGATATGACCTTCGAGACGACCAACGTCTACGGAACGCAGCAGGACCCGCCGTTTGCCGGCCGCGCGGTGCGGGCTCCCAACGCAGCCGGGCAGGGGCATGTCGACCTGGACGTGCCGGGCGGCACCTTCGCGCTCGGCCCCGCCACGCTGTTTCCGTCCGCGCATTCGCGCGCGGTGCTCGATGCCGCGCTGCGCGGCAACCGGATGGTGACTCACAAGCTCTGCGAGGGCGGCTCGCCTGCGGCGTACACCGTGGTAAGCGTGGTAATCTCCGACCCGCGGCCGCCGGATCGCACCGAGCCCGGATTGGCCGGGAAAAGCTCGTGGAATGTCCGCGAGGCGCATTTCCGTCCGGGCAGCATCGCCGAGACCCCCGCGTACGAGATCGGCTTTCGCCTCTACGAGGGCGGCATCATCGACATCCTCGAGCTCGATTTCGGCACCTTCCGGGTAGCTGCAAGGCTAGCATCCCTGGAGATACTGCCGGCGCCGCGCTGTTAGCGGTGGGCACGGGGCTCGGTAGTGTCTCATGAGACACTACCAGGGGCTCGGCAGACTTGCACGGGAGGCTCCGGCTCGGCTAAGGCCTCGGGGCGCCTGGACGAAGCTGTAAGGGTTATTGGGCGCCCGGGGGCCGCGGTGACGCCGAGAGAGCTCGTCGACATTCTGCGCAAGCACGAGCGCTACGTGAAACGCCAGGCCGACGGCGCACGCGCCGACTTGCGTGGGGAGGACCTGTCCGGCCTGCGCCTGCCCGGGCTCAAGCTCCAGGACGCCTCGCTGGCCGGCGCCGACTTCCACAACTCCGACATCAGCCAGGGCGACTTCAGCGGCGCGGACCTCTACGGCGCCAACCTCGAGCGCGCGGTGGCGAGCGCCGCAAACTTCGAGCGCGCCGATATGCGCGGCATCCGCCTCTGCGGCAGCCTGCTCACCAAGTGCGCGCATGCGCGGCGCCGACCTGCGTCCCGGTCTGGTGCGCGGCTCCAACGATCTGCAGCACGCGGATCTATCCGACGCCAATCTCGACCAGTCGAACTTGGAACGCGTCAAGGGCGACAACGCCAAGCTGCGGCATGCGTCGTTGCGCGAGGCCAACCTCAAGAAGGCGATCCTGCCCAACTCCGACCTGCGCGGCGCTGATTTGTCCGGGGCCGATCTGCGCTCGGCGTTCCTGAGCGGAGCCGATCTCGCCGGCGCCAACATCGGCCAAGCCAAGCTGAATGGCGCGCGCCTCATCGGCGCCATCCTCGTTGGCGTCGATCTGCATTCGGCCGACCTGCGCGACGCGGCCGGCCTCGGCCTCGCCAAGCTGCCCGCGGACGTCCAGAAGATCGTCCGCGAACACGTCGTATGGTCGGAGTCGGGCGGAACGCACGGCAGCCGCGCGGTGCTGGAGTCCGCCGATCTGCACGGCGTCGACCTCGCCGGCATCTACCTTAGCGGCGCGGGCATGAAGGGCTGCAATTTTTCTAACGCGGTCCTCACCGGCGCGCAGTTCGTGCTCACCGACTTGGGCGAGGCGAACCTGTCCAACACCGACTTGCGCCGCGCCGACCTCTCCGGTGCGCAGATGGCGGGCGCTAACCTGGCGCGCGCCAAGCTGTCCTGCGCCGTCCTGAAGCCGGTCGAGTTGCGCGATCCCAAGGGCAACCTGACCGGCAAGATGGCGGCCACCAACTTGCGCGGCGCAATCCTCACCGACGCCGACATCAAGAACGTCGATTGGTCCGAGGCGGTGGGAGCCGAGGGCCTCGGCACCGTGAAGTAGCGGCCGCCTGGACGCTACTCCCCTACCGGCCACAGCCACGCGGCGCCGCGCACGCCGCTCGAGTCGCCGTGCCGGTTGCGCCGGAGCGGCGTGCTGACGTCGCGCGGAACGTGGGCATCGCGTGCGGAGCACGCTTCCGGCGTTGCCGAGAACACGTATTCGCCCCACAGCTTGGGTACCGCCTCGTAAAGAGAGGCGATGTTCGACACGCCGCCGCCCAGCACGATGACGTCCGGATCGAGCACGTTGATCACGCTCGCCAGCGCCTTCGCCATGCGCCGCGCATGGCGGCCAAGGGCGGCGGCCGCCGCCGCATCGCCGGCCGCTGCGGCCGCCGCGATCTCCTGGGCGCTCGACGTGCGCCCGCTTGCGCGCGCGAAGTCCGCGGCGAGTCCCGGCCCCGACAGGAACGTCTCGATGCAGCCACGCTTGCCGCAATAGCAGGGCGGGCCCGGCCGCTCGTCTTCGTCCGGCCAGGGCAGCGGATTGTGGCCCCACTCGCCCGCGATGGCGTTAGGACCGGTCAGCACCTTCCCGTCCACGGCGATGCCGCCGCCCGTGCCGGTGCCGACGATGACGCCGACCACCACCCGATGGCCGGCACCGGCGCCGTCCACCGCTTCCGACAGGGCGAAGCAGTTGGCGTCGTTGGCCAGGCGGACGCGCCGTCCGAGCACTTGCTCGAGGTCGCGGTCGAGGGGGTGGCCAATGAGGTTGGTGGAGTTGGCGTTCTTTACCAGGCCGGTTGCCGGCGACAGCGCGCCGGGAATGGCGATGCCCACCGGCGTCGTCGCCGCGACGCGCGTCTCGCGCGCCAGCGCCGCCACCAGGTCGGCGATGGCGCGCATCGTCGCATCGTAGGCGCCGCGCGGCGTGGCGACGCGCTTGCGCGCTTTCTCGACGCCGTCGTCGCCGAGGACGATGCCTTCGATCTTGGTGCCGCCGAGGTCGATGCCGAGCCGCATCAGTCCGGCGGCGCGAATCCGGGCAGCTTGGCGCGCGCTCGCGCCGGCCACTCGGGCGGCACATCCACGTCGGCGCAGAAGCGCAACAGCAGCGGCTCGTCAGCGAGCAGGAAGTCGAGCACCGCCGCCAGCAGCAGGGGGTCCTCGGGATTGGCGCGCACCTCGTCGGGGCTCACACCGGTTGTGCCAAGGAACCGGCCGAGAGCCTCGTCCTCGCCGGCCAGGAAGGCGAGCACCTGAATCGCCAAGTTTGTGGCCTCTTCCGCGCCGAGAAGGCGCTTCGCTTGGCGGGTTGGGGGCAAGGTGGTACACCCTCGATTGTTGCGGGCAGCTAATCGGTCCGCTCGCCCGGAATTGGTCGCACCATGCAGGGTCTTGTCGCGGCGCTCAAGTCGCCGGTCTCCATCCCCGCTCTGAGACGCTAGCCACACCATGCCGGCGCGCGTGCTCGTCGTCGACGACATCCTTCCGAACGTCAAGGTGCTCGAGGCGAAGCTTTCCGCCGAGTACTTCGACGTCACCACGGCGATGAGCGGCAAGGAGGCGCTCGAGGCGGTCGCGCGCTCGGCGCCTGACATCGTCCTCCTCGACGTGATGATGCCCGAGATGGACGGCTTCGAGGTGGCGCGCCGCATCAAGGGCGAATCCGCCACCGCCCACATCCCGATCGTCATGGTCACCGCCCTCTCGGAGCCCGCCGAGCGCGTGCGCGGGCTCGAGGCCGGCGCCGACGACTTCCTCATCAAGCCGGTCAACGACCTGCAGCTGTTCGCGCGGGTCCGTTCGCTGGTGCGCTTGAAGCAGACCATGGACGAGCTGCGCCTGCGCGAGGAAACCTCCACCCAGCTCGGCGTGCTCGACTCGCTGCCGGTCAGCGACGAGCCAAGCACGGTGCAGGTCCTGGTGGTCGAGGATTCCGACGCCGGTGCCATTGCCGGCGCCTTGCGCGACATCGCCCACGTGAAGGTCGAGAGCGATCCACAACGCGCCCTCGAGTTCGCCGGGCAGGGCGAGCTCAACCTGATCATCGTCAGCCTGCGCCTGCGCGGGGCCGACGGGCTGCGCTTGTGCTCGCAGCTGCGCACGATGCCGTCCACCAAGCACTCGGTGGTGTTGGCGATGATCGAGCAGAGCGACACGCCCCAGCTCGTGCGCGCGCTCGAGATGGGCGTCGCCCACTACATCGTTAAGCCGCTCGACCGCGCCGAGCTCATCGCCCGCGCGCGCAGCCAGATCCGCCGCAAGCGCTATCAGGACCGCCTGCGCCTGTCCTACCAGATGAGCATCGCCATGGCGGTGACCGATCCGCTGACCGGCTTGCACAACCGCCGCTACCTCACCGGCCACTTGGACAACCTCATCGGCCGCTCCAACGCCGGCGGCAAGCCGACGTCGCTGATGATGCTCGACATCGACTTCTTCAAGAAGATCAACGACACCTGGGGCCATGCCTCTGGCGACGACGTGCTCAAGGAGTTCGCCAATCGCCTGCGCCGCGGCCTGCGCGGCATCGACCTTGCCGGACGGTTCGGCGGCGAGGAATTCGTCGTGGCGATGCCCGCCACGGACGCCGAGGCGACGCAGATGGTGGCTGAGCGCTTGCGCAAGTTCATCGCCGAGGAGCCGTTCCCGATCCAGAACGGCGCCCAGAGCATTGCGGTGACGGCCAGCATCCGCGTCACCACCTCGCGCCCGCCGGCCGACAAGTCCTCGGAGATGCTGGAGCGTGCCGATCAGGCGCTTTATGCCGCCAAGCGCGGCGGCCGCAACAAGGTCGTGGCCGACGTCGCGGTCAAGGCACCGGCGTAGAAACGACAATGCGCGGGACTGTCCCGCGCATTTCTGGTCGCTCGCTGATGGAGGCGGAAGCTACTTGATCTTGGCTTCCTTGAACTCGACGTGCTTGCGCACCTTCGGGTCGTACTTCTTCATCGTCAGCTTCTCGGTCTTGGTCTTCGGGTTCTTCTTGGTCACGTAGAACGTGCCCGTGTCGGCCGAGCTCACCAGCTTGATCTTGACGAAATTCTGCTTGGCCATGGCGGTACCTGATAAGGGCAAAAACGTGCGCGAACCATAGCCGCGCCCGCCCTCAAGTCAAGCCACAGGGCCGGGAAGGGCTCAGAAGCGCGGCGGTTCCTCTTTGATTCCGCCGAATCCGTGCATCTGCACCGCCCACTGGTAGGCGATCAGCGCCCCCTTGATGCGGGGCAGCAGCCACAGCGACATCAGCAGGAGGGCCGGCAGCCACAGTGCCGCCTGCAGCCACAACGGCGGCATGAAGGCCTGCTCTGTCCACAGCACGCCCAGCACGATGACGTGGCCGGTGATGAGCACGGTGAAGTAGGCCGGGGCGTCGTCGGCACGTTGGTGATGCAGTTCCTCGCCGCAGCTCGGGCAGGCGTCGTTGACCTGGAGGAAGTGGCCGAACAGGCGCCCGCGGCCGCAGCTCGGGCAGGTCTGGCGGAAGCCGCGCTTCAGCGACAGCCAGCGTGGGCGCAGGGGCGGAGTGGTGTCGAGATGGTTCTGGATGGGCATGGCGTCCATATTGGCGCGCCGCCCGCCGCCGGCAAATGCGGATTTACCCTACCGGCGCCGGCCCTTGCCGCGCGGCGGGCCGCCGTGGCCCCGGTGTCCCCAGTGCGACCCTTTGCCGCGCGCCGAGCCGCATCGTGCGCTGCGATCGAGCCTGCCGCCCGAAATTAGCTCCGCCAGCAGGCCGCCGCTCGCTGCCGTTGCCTCGACCAGGCGCACCTCGACCACGTCGCCGAGCTGGAGCACCAGGCTGGTGCGCTCGCCGATCAGGCGGTGGTGCGTCTCGTCGAGCAGGAAGCGCTCGTCGCCGATGGTGCGCATGGGAACGAGCGCGCTCGCTCCCGTCTCGACCAGGGTTACGAACAGGCCCGCCGAGGTCACGCCGGAGATGCGTGCCGCGAACATGGCGCCGACCTTGTCCGACAGGAACGCGGCGAGGTAGCGGTCGGTGGCGTCACGCTCCGCCATCATGGCGCGCCTCTCGGTGGCGCTGATGTGGTCGGCGATGCGCTGAAACGCCTCCGCGTCGGGCGCCGGCAATCCATCGTCGCCGAGCCGCAACGCGCTGATGAGCGCGCGGTGCACCAAAAGGTCGGCGTAGCGGCGGATAGGCGAGGTGAAGTGCAGGTAGTGGCGCAGCGCCAGACCGAAGTGCTGCGACGCCTCGGGGGAGTAGATCGCCTGCGCCTGGGTGCGCAGCACCATCTGGTTCACTACCGCCTCGTGCGGGGTGTCCTTGGCTCGCGCCAGCACGGTGTTGAAGTGGCTTGGCCTCAGGCGTTTCCCTGCCGACAGCTTGTAGCCGAGCGACTCCAGGAACGTGCGCAGCGCGCCGACGCGTTCCGGCTCCGGCTCATCGTGCACGCGGTACATGGTCGGCCACTGGCTGGCGCCCAGCGTGAGCGCCGCGGCGACGTTGGCGGCGATCATGTACTCTTCGATCAGCCGCATCGAATCGAGGTGCACGCGCGGCCGCACGTCGGCGACGCGTCCGTCGGAGCCGAGCCGCACCACCAACTCGGGCGATTCGATCGCCAGCGGCTTGCGCCGCTCGCGCGCCTTCATGAAGCGCTCGAACGCGCCCCACAGCGGCGCGAGTAGCTTTTCCGCGGTCGGGTCGCCGCCGCGATCGTGGATCTCCTGCGCGCGCTCGTAGGTAAGGCGCATCGACGAGCGCATCAGGCCGCGCTCGATGCGGTGGCGGATCACGTTGCCCTCGGCATCGACGTGCATGGTCGCCACCATGCAGGCGCGCTCCTCGCCGGCCTGTAGCGAGCACATGCCGCCGGACAAGGCGTGCGGCAGCATCGGCACGACGCGATCGGGGAAGTACACCGAGTTGCCGCGCAACGCCGCCTCGCGGTCGAGCGCCGAGCCCGGCCGCACGTAGTGGGCGACGTCGGCGACCGCCACCTTGACGTGCCAGCCGCCACGGTTGTCTGGCGTCTCGTCGGGTTCCGCCCATACCGCGTCGTCGAAGTCGCGCGCGTCGGCGGGGTCGATGGTCAGGAACGGCAAGGCGCGGAAGTCGTTCCTGCGCTCCAGTTCGGGCACGTATCCCGCGTCGGCTTCGCGCAGCGCGTCCTGACTGAAGCGGCTGGGAATGCCGTGCTCGTGGATGGCGATCAGGCTGCGCGTGCGCGGATCGTCCAGCCCGCCGACGCGCTCGCGCACCTTGGCGCGCGCCAGCCCCATGCGGCCCGTGTCGAGAATGTCTGCGACCACCACGTCGCCGGGCTTGGCGCCGGCGGCATCGGCGCCGCGCACGCGGTATTCGTCGCGCTTGCGCTTGTTGGCGGGCGTGATGCGGCCCTCCCCGCCGATGACCTGGTAGACGCCCAGCACTTCCTGGGGGCCTCGCTCCAGCAGGCGCATCGGCCGCGCCTCGATCGTGCCGTCGTCGAGGACCTTGGTGCGCGCCAGCACGCGGTCGCCGACCGCCGGCGCCGGCACGCTGTGAGTCGGGATCAGGGCGATGCGCGGGGCGGGGCCGTCGCCGCGCCACTCGGCCGGTGATGCGTTGACGTCGCCGTCCTTCGACACCGCGATGACCTGGAGCACCGCTACCGAAGGTAGGATTGCTTCGCGTCTTGCCCGCCGGCCGCTGGTGCGGGCGATGACGCCTTCGGCGGAAAGCTCGCGCAGCGTGGCGCCCAGCCACCCGGCGTCCGCCTTGCCGAGGTCGAAGGCGCGGGCGAGCTCGCGCTTGCCGACCTTGCGCGGCGATTCCTTCAGGTAGCGGACGATCTCTTCGCGCGATGGACGCGAAGCGGGGCGGTCGGCGGACTTGCGGGCGTGAGGAGGGGCGCGGCGGCGAGCCACGCGATCACTCGGCGGCCGGCGCTGGCTTCTTCGCGGCGCGCTTGCCCTTTGGCTTCGCGGCCGGCTTCGCCGCCTTCTTGACCTTCGCCGCCTTGGCCTCTGCTTCGGGCACGGCCTTCCCCTTGGTGCCGCGGGCGCCTTTGCCTTTCTTGGGTACACCGGCGCGCGCGGCGAGCAGCGGGATCGCCTGCTCCAGCGTCACGTCGTTCGGCTCGACGCCTTTCGGCAGCGTGGCATTGGTCTTGCCGTGCTTCACGTACGGCCCGTAACGGCCGGCATGCACGGTAACCGGCTTGCCGTCGGCGGGATGGTTGCCGAGGTCCTTGAGCGCCGTGGCGCCGCCGCGCCCGCGGCCCTTCTTGTTGGCGGCCTCGGTGAGCAGATCGACGGCGCGATTCATTCCCACGCTGAGGATGTCCTCGTCGGCCGGCAGCGATGCATAGAGCTTGCCGAGCTGCAGGTACGGGCCGAAGCGGCCGATGCCGGCCTTGATCATCTCCTTGGTCTCGGGATGCGGGCCGACCTCGCGCGGCAGCGTCAGCAGACCGAGGGCCTGCTCGAGGGTGAGCTCCGCGGCGCTCAGGTTGCGCGGAATCGACACGCGCTTCGGTTTGGTGTCGCCTTCCGCCTCGCCGCGCTGGACGTAGTGGCCGTAGGGGCCCTTCTTCACGGCGATGGGCTGCTTGGTCTCGGGATCCTCGCCCAGCGCGCGCGGTCCGGGGTCGGCCTCGCCGTTCGCTTCTAGGGCGCGGGTGTACTTGCACTCCGGGTAGTTCGAGCAGCCGATGAAGGCGCCGAACTTGCCTAGTTTGATCGACAGCCGCCCGTTGCCGCAGGTCGGGCAGACGCGTGGATCGGTGCCCGCCTCGTTGGTCTTGAAGAAGTGGGGCCCGAGCGTCTCGTCGAGCACGTCGAGCACTTCACGGACGCGGAGCTCCTTCGTGTCGTCCACTGCCTTGATGAACGCGTCCCAGAACTCGCGTAGCACCGCCTTCCAGTCGATCTGGCCGGCGGAGATCTCGTCGAGCTGCTCCTCGAGCCGCGCCGTGAAGTCGTACTCGACGTAGCGCTTGAAGAAGTGGGCGAGGAATGCCGTCACCAGGCGGCCGCGGTCCTCCGGATGGAAGCGCCCCTTGTCGAGGCGCACGTAGCTGCGGTCCTGCAGCACCGACAGGATGCTGGCGTAGGTGGACGGTCGGCCGATGCCAAGCTCCTCCAGCTTCTTCACAAGCGATGCCTCGGTGTAGCGCGGCGGCGGCTCTGTGAAGTGCTGGTTCGGGCGCACGCCGTCGCGGTCGAGCGCGTCGCGCTCCTTCAGCATCGGCAGGCGGCGCTCGTCGTCGCGCTCGGCGGCGGCCGCATCGGCCGCGGCCACTTCGTCGCGGCCTTCGCGATATACGCGGAAGTAGCCGTCGAAGAGGACGATCTGTCCGGTGGCGCGGAACTCGACGGCGTTGTTGCCTGGCGCGATGGTCACCGCCGCCTGCTCGAGGCGCGCGGTTTCCATCTGGCTCGCCATCGTGCGCTTCCAGACCAGGTCGTAGAGCTTGAACTCGTCGTCGTTGAGATAGCGGCGGATCTTGTCCGGCGTGCGCCCGGGGTCGGTCGGCCGGATGGCCTCGTGGGCTTCCTGGGCGTTCTTGGCGGTGGCCTTGTAGACGCGCGGGGAGGACGGCACGTAGGCGTCGCCGAACTCCGCTGCGATGGTCTTGCGCGCGGCCGTCAGCGCCTCGTTGGCGATGCTGACGCCGTCGGTGCGCATGTACGTAATAAGACCCGTGGTCTCGCCGCCGAGGTCCACGCCCTCATACAGATGCTGCGCGATGTCCATGGTGCGGCGCGCCGAGAAGCGCAGCTTGCGCGAAGCCTCCTGCTGCAAGGTGGACGTGGTGAAGGGCGGCGGCGGATTGCGCCGCGTCTCTCTCTTCTCCACTTCGCGCACGGTCCAGCCCGCGGCGCCTTGCGCGGCGGCCACCGCAGCTTGGGCGGCGGCCTCCGAGCCCAGGCTGAACTTGTCGAGCTTCTCGCCTTTGAAACTCACCAGCTTGGCAGTGAAGGTCTCGCCGTTGCGGGTGCGGAAGTCCGCCTCGATGCTCCAGTACTCGCGCGGGACGAACGCCTCGATCTCCAGCTCGCGCTCGCAGATCAGGCGCAGCGCCACCGATTGCACGCGGCCTGCCGAGCGCGAGCCCGGCAGCTTGCGCCACAGCACCGGCGACAGCGTGAAGCCGACGAGATAGTCGAGCGCGCGCCGCGCTTGCTGCGCGTTGACCAGGTTCATATCGAGGTCGCGCGGATGCGCGATCGCCTGGCGCACGGAGTCCTTGGTGATCTCGTGGAAGACGACGCGGCGCACCGGCACCGAGTCGAGCGCCTTCATGTCCTTCAGCGCCGCGATGACGTGCCAGCTGATTGCCTCGCCTTCGCGGTCGGGGTCGGTGGCCAGATAGAGGTTCTCGGCCTTGCGCACCGCCGCAGCGATATCCTTCAGGCGGCCGATGGAGCGCGCGTCGGTCTCGTAGGTCATGGCGAAGTCTTCGTCCGGCCGTACCGAACCGTCCTTGGGCGGCAGGTCGCGCACGTGGCCGTAACTCGCCAGGACAAGATAACGATCGCCCAGATACTTGCCGATCGTTTTGGCCTTGGCGGGAGATTCGACGACAACTACGTCCATGCAGTACTCGGGCGGAGAAACTCTTGGTCGGTGGGGAACAATCGCGGTCTACGCGAGACGGCGCACTTACAGCAGCGACACTTGATTTCCGGGATGACGCTGCAGGCGGCCTGCTAGCTCAAGCTCCAGCAAAATGGTCAACACGGTTGCGGGTGTCAACCTACTCTGCCGAATGATCTCGTCCACCGGGAGCGGAGAGGGGCCCAAAAGCTCGCGCACGCGCGCGCGTCCGGCGCCGAGTTCAGCCTCTGACGTGACGGCGCTCACACTCCGGTAGGAATCGCCGGCGGGCTCGCGCAGCGTGCGCAATCCGCGCAGCGCCGCGGTCACGTCGGCGGCCGATTCCACCAGGGCCGCGCCCTCGCGCAGCAGGTTGTTCGAGCCCTTGCAGCGCGGATCGAGCGGCGAGCCGGGCACCGCGAACACCTCGCGGCCCTGCTCCAGGGCCATGCGTGCGGTGATGAGAGAGCCCGAGTGGAGTGCGGCCTCGACCACCACCACGCCGCACGAGACGCCCGAGACCAGGCGGTTGCGGCGTGGGAAATGACGGGCATGCGGCTCGGTGCCGACCGGCTGCTCGGCGATGACGAGGCCCCGCTCGGCGATCTGCGCATAAAGCTCGCGGTTCTCCGCCGGATAGGGCTGGTCGACGCCGCCCGCCATCAGCGCGATGGTGCCGGTGGCGAGCGCGCCGGCGTGGGCCGCACCGTCGATGCCGCGCGCCAGGCCCGAAGCAATGATGAAGCCCTGGCTGCCGAGTTCCGCCGCCAGGGTGCGGGCAAAGCGCGCGCCGACGCCGGACGCATTGCGCGCGCCGACGATGGCAACGACGCGCGCTGGGTCGGCGGCGACGTCCGGCCGTCCCAGAACGGCAATCAGCGGCGGCGCGTCATGAATCGTAGGGAGTGCGGCCGGATAGTCGGGTTCCCCGAGCGCCACCAGCCGCGCGCCGGCCTTGGCGGTCGCCTCGATCTCGCGTTCGGCGTCGGCGCGCGTGGCGATGCGCAAGGCCTCGCGGCCGCCACGGCGCGCAAGCTCGGGCAGGGCGGCAAGCGCGGCCGCTGCCGAGCCGTAGCGGCGCAGCAGTGCGGCGAAGGTGACGGCGCCGACGTTCTCGCTGCGGATCAGCCGCAGCCAGTCGATGCGCTCTGCGTCAGGAAGCGTGCGCTGGGGATGGTCGGGAAGGGGGGCAGTCTGCATGTCACGGCCGCGCGCCGCCGCTCAGCTTGATTCGCGGCTCCTCGCCGCGCATCAGCCGCCGGATATTGTCGTGGTGGCGCAGGGTCACCACCAGCGACAGGAACAGCGCGAACGCTGCGCGCTCATAGTCGAATGGCTGCAGGGTCGGATTGATCATCAGCGGTAGCGCCAGGCAATAGAGCGGCGCGGCGACGAGGGCTATCAACGCACCAGCCGACGAGCGCTTGGTGACAAGCGCCGCGGCCAGCCACGTGAGTGCAGTCAGTGCGCCGACCAGCGGCAGCGCCGCCAGCAGCACGCCGAGCGTGGTGGCGACGCCCTTGCCGCCCCAGGCGGTGACGGCGAGGGCGAGCAGCAGCACGACGCCGATGATCGGCGGAATCGAAGACTGCGCCAGCGCGGTGGACAAACCGAAAGCGAGCAGCGCAAGCGTGATGAGCGCGCGGCGGTCGCGCCGCAGCCAGATCGGGAAGAGGTGCCCGAACACCGCCGAGATGCCGGCGGCGAAATAGAGCTCGTGGCCGCCCTGGGTGGCGGCGATGGCGACGGCAAGGGCGCCCTTGCCGCCGTCCAGAAGCAGCACGGCGAGGGCGAGCTTCTTCGAGCCGGTGCGCAGGACGTTGGTCGCGCCGATGTTGCCCGAGCCGATCGCGCGGATGTCGCCGAAGCCGGCAATCCTCGGCAACAGCAGGCCGAACGGAATCGAGCCCAGCAGGTAGCCGAGCACAATGGCGAAGGAGATGCTGGCGTCCTCGGACACGGCGTCAGATAAGAAAGAGTGCGCTAGGCGGCCGCGAAGACGGTTTCGCCGCCGACCACGGTGCGCAGCACCTTGCCCTGCACGGGCCGGCCGTCGAACGGCGTGTTCTTCGACTTCGAGCGCAGGCCGGCTTCCGAGATCTTCCACGGCGTGTCGAGGTCGAACACGACGAGGTCGGCGGGCGCGCCCTTGGCAAGCGTGCCGGCGTCGAGGCCGAGCAGCCGCGCCGGGTTGACAGTGAGCTTGGCCAACAGGTCGAGGAGCTTGATGTGGCCGCCGTGCACCAGCTCGAGGGTGAGCGGCAGCAGCGTCTGCAACCCCGCGATGCCGAACTCCGCGGCGGGAAAGGGCAGGCGCTTGCTTTCCTGATCCTGCGGCGAGTGGTCGGAGACGATGACGTCGACGACGCCGGACGCCAGGCCCTCCACCACCGCAGCCCGATCGGACTCCGAACGCAGGGGCGGCGTCACCTTGGCGAAGGTGCGGTACTCGCCGATCTCGTTCTCGTTGAGGGCGAAGTGGTGTGCGGCGACGCCGCACGTCGCCTTGATGCCGCGCTCCTTGGCGCGGCGCATGGCGGCGATCGCCTCGCCGGTGGACAGGCAGGCGGCGTGATAGCGGCCGCCGGTCATCTCGGCGAGCCGCACGTCGCGCTCCACCATGATGACCTCCGCGGCGGCGGGAATTCCCTTCAGGCCGAGGCGGCTCGCCACCTCGCCGGAGTTCATGGCGCCGCCCTTGGCGAGGGACGGCTCCTCGGCGTGCTGCACCACCAAGAGGTTCCAGCCGGTCGCGTAGGACAGCGCGCGGCGCATCACCTGCGCGTCGGCCACCGCCCTCACGCCGTCGGTGAACGCCACGGCGCCCGCCTCGGCGAGCAGTCCCATCTCGGTCATCTCCTGGCCACGCAGGCCTTTGGTGATGGCGGCCATCGACACCACGTTCACGGCGCAGGTCTGGCGGGCGCGCTCGGCCATGAAGCCGATCAGTGCCGGCTCGTCCATGACCGGGTCGGTCTGTGGCTGGCTGACGAGGGTCGTCACGCCGCCGGCGGCGGCGGAAAGTCCGGCAGTGGCCAGTGTCTCCTTCTCCTCGAAGCCGGGCTCGCCCAGGAACGCGCGCATGTCGACCAGGCCCGGCGCCAGGCAGTGGCCGCCGCAGTCGATGACGTCGGCGCCCTTGGCGGGACGCACGTCGCCGCCGACGGCCGCGATCCTGCCGTCCACCACCAGCAGCGAGCCGCCCTTCACGTCCATGCCGCTGGCCGGATCGAGCAGCCGCGCGTTGATGAATGCGAGAGGCGCGTTCATGGCCTAGTGCGCCGCCGGCGCGAAGTTGGGCAGTCGCGCGCTGAGCGCGTCCAGCACCGCCATGCGCACCGCCACCCCCATCTCGACCTGCTCGGCGATGGCGCTGCGCGAGATGTCGTCGGCGATCTCCGTGTCGATCTCGACGCCACGGTTCATCGGGCCGGGATGCATCACCATCGCGTCGGGCTTGGCATAGGCGAGCTTCTCGGTATCCAGCCCGTAGAAGTGGAAGTACTCGCTGATGGACGGCACGAAGCTGCCCTGCATGCGCTCGGACTGCAGGCGCAGCATCATGACGATGTCGCAACCGGCGAGACCCTTGCGCATGTCGTGGAACACTTCGACGCCGAGTTGCGAGGCGGCGGTGGGCAGCAGCGTCGGCGGGGCGATCACGCGCACCCGCGCGCCCATGATGTTGAGGAGGTGGATGTTCGAGCGCGCGACGCGGCTGTGGAGGATGTCGCCGCAGATCGCCACCACCAGTCCGCGCAGGCGGCCCTTGCGGCGGCGGATGGTGACGGCGTCGAGCAGCGCCTGGGTCGGGTGCTCGTGGCTGCCGTCGCCGGCGTTGATCACGGCGCAGCTCACCTTTTGGGCGAGCAGCGACACCGCGCCCGACTCCTGGTGACGCACCACCAGCACGTCCGGGTGCATGGCGTTGAGAGTCATCGCGGTGTCGATGAGGGTCTCGCCTTTCTTGATGGACGAGCCCTCGGCCGACATGTTGATGACATCGGCGCCCAGGCGCTTGCCGGCCAGCTCGAAGCTGGTGCGGGTCCGCGTCGAGCTCTCGAAGAACAGGTTGACCAGGGTGCGGCCCCGCAGCAGGGCCGAGCGCTTGTCGACCTGGCGGTTCTGCGCCACGTAGGAGTCGGACTTATCCAGCAGGTAGCCGATCTGCTCGGCGGTAAGCCCTTCGATTCCCAGCAAATCCCGGTGCGGAAACCGTTCCGGCGAGGCCGCGACGGCGGCGGGCGCGGGGGCAGTCATCAAAGCGCCACTTTATACGCGTGGTCTGGAGGCCCTACAACAGGCGCCAGAGGGGACGGCGCCGGCATCGGGGGATGGGCGGCAGCGCTTCCGCCAGGAACTGACACATTTCCGCGAGCTTGAGGCGGGGCGCGACCGGCGCTTGCCTTCCTGCAGACGGAAGTTCTCAATGTGCGCGTTCAATACCTCTGCGCGGCCGAGGATTTGGTGGGTGAACCACGCATGAAGAAGCAGCCGCTGTACAGCCGCTCGGTGCGCGCCGGATTGAGCTACACGACGCGCCAGCCCCTGCCGCCCGAAGAGCCGATCCGCCAAATCGTCTGGCGCTGGTGGAAGGGCTTCGAGTCGCGCCACCCCAAGAAGGTCCAGTTCGGCTTCAGCTCTCTGTTCGCGGTGCTGGCGGTGGTCGCCTACGCCTGGATCACTCCCGAGCCGCAGCATCTCACCCAGCGCGACATCAACAACGCGGTCACCTACACTCTGGATCGCCGGCCGCCGGCGCCGTCGGTCGCCTCCGTCGCCTACGACGTCATCCGCCGCTCGGTGGTGCGCGTCGACGGCGACGTGCAGCACGAGGGCCGGCCGCTCGACATCGCCCGCATCGACGAGACCATCGGCACCGGCGTGCTCATCGACGACCAGGGCACCATCCTCACCAACCTGCACGTTGCCGCCGCGGCCGAGCATCTGACCGTCACCTTCTGGGACGGCCACAAGTCGCCGGCCGTCATCGTCGGCGCCCAGGCGCAGGACGACCTCGCCGTCATCCGCGTCATGGAGCCGCCCGAGGAGATGTTCCCGGCGACTCTCACCTCCACGCGCGGCCTGCAGCTCGGCGACGAGGTGGTGGCGGTCGGCTTTCCGTTCGGCATCGGCCCCTCGGTGTCGTCGGGCGTGGTGTCGGGCCTGCGCCGCGACTACGTGCAGGACGGCGAGGTGAAGCTGCGCAACCTCATCCAGTTCGACGCCGCCGCCAACCCGGGCAATTCCGGCGGCCCGCTCATCAACCGCGACGGCGAGGTGCTCGGCATCGTCACCGCCATCCTCAACCCGACCTCCGATCGCTTCTTCGTCGGCATCGGCTTCGCCGTGCCCATCGAGAACGCGATGGGCGGCGTGGGCATGAACCCGTTCTAGTCCATTTTACTTTCCAACCAAGGGTCCAATGGCAACTCCTCCCAAGACCGACGCCGAAGTCGCGGCGTTGATGGAGCGCATTCTTTACGAGCTGAAGAAGATCGTCGTCGGTCAGGACCACTTCCTGGAGCGCGTGCTGGTGGCGCTGCTGGCCCAGGGCCACCTGCTGGTGGAAGGCGTGCCGGGCCTCGCCAAGACGCTGACCGTCAACACGCTCGCCAAGACGGTGCGCGGCACCTTCAAGCGCATCCAGTTCACGCCCGACCTGGTGCCGGCCGACCTCGTCGGCACGCGCATCTACAACCAGCGCACCGGCGAGTTCACCACCTCGCTCGGCCCGGTGTTCTGCAACCTCTTGCTCGCCGACGAGATCAACCGCGCCCCCGCCAAGGTGCAGAGCGCGCTCCTCGAGGTCATGCAGGAGCATCAGGTCACCATCGCCGGCGAGACCCACAAGGTCCCCAAGCCGTTCCTGGTCATGGCGACCCAGAACCCGATCGAGACCGAGGGCACCTATCCGCTGCCCGAGGCGCAGGTCGACCGCTTCATGATGAAGGTGCTGGTGGGCTATCCGACCCAGGATCAGGAGTTCGTCATCGTCGAGCGCGTCACCGGCACCATGGCTGCGGTCGCCGCGGTCGCCTCGACCGACGAGCTCGCCAAGCTGCAGAAGCAGTGCCGCGGCAACTACGTCGATCCCGACCTCATCACTCACGCCGTGAAGCTGGTGGCGGCGACGCGCGATCCGGCCGCCGTCGGCCTCGCCGACCTCGCGCCGTACATCCACTTCGGCTCGAGCCCGCGCGGCACCATCCACCTGATCGAGGCGGCACGCGCGCTCGCCTTCCTGCGCGGCCGCGACTACGTCGTGCCGCAGGACGTCACCGACCTCGTGCCCGACGTCCTGCGCCATCGCATCGTCCTCTCGTACGAGGCGCTGGCCAAGAGGATGTCCACCGACGACATCATCAAGCGACTGATGCAGCACCTGCCGGCGCCCGAGAAGCCGATGGAACAGCATGTCCGAGTCGCGGCCCGATCCTGAAGCCGTCCTGCGCGGGCTGGAGTGGACGGTCCTGCGCCGTCTCGACGGCTATCTGCAGGGCGACTACCGCACTTTGTTCCGCGGCTTTGGCCTCGACCTCGCCGACCTGCGCGAGTACCAGGCGCACGATGACGTGCGCCACATCGACTGGAACGTGACGGCGCGGCTGCAGATCCCCTACGTGCGCCAGTACAACGAGGACCGCGAGATCACCGCCTGGTTCCTGCTCGACATGAGCCCGTCGATGGACTTCGGCTCCGAGGGCAAGACCAAGCGCCAGGTGCTTACCGACTTCACGGCGACGCTGGCGCGGCTGCTCACCCGCCACGGCAACCGCGTCGGCGCCCTGATCTACGGCGGCGACGTGGACACCGTCATCCCGGCGGCGACCGGGCGCCGCCACGTTCTGCACATCGTCAACGAGCTGATCACGCGGCCCGAGCTGCCCAAGTCGCCCGCAACCGACCTCTCGGCGCTGTTGCGCGCGGCCCTCGGCATCATCCACAGCCGCTCGTTTGTCTTCCTGGTGTCGGACTTCGTCAGCGCGCCGGGCTGGGACGGACCGCTCAACATGCTCGGCCAGCGCCACGAGATCCTGGCGGTGCGCCCATTCGATCCGCTGGAGGTCGAGATCCCGCCGCTCGGCCTGTTCGTCATGCAGGACTCCGAGACCGGCGAGCAGGTGTTCGTCGACACCGCCGACCGCGGCTTCCGCAAGCGCTTCGCCCAGGCGGCGGAGCAGCGCGAGGTCCTGGTGCGGGAGGGCCTCAACCGCGCCGGCGTCGACACGCTGGAGATTTCCACCCAGGACGACCTGGTCGATTCGATTCTGCGCTTTGCCGACCTGCGCAAGCGGCGCTTCGGCGGCAAGTTCGCCGGCGCCCCCGCCCACGTCGGCGCCGCCGGCACAACAGGAGCAGCACAATGAGTTTCCTCTGGCCCTCCATGCTTTGGCTGCTGGTGCTGCCGCCCTTGCTGGTGCTGATGTACCTGTGGGTGCTGCGCCGCAAGAAGCGCGAGGCGCTGCGGTACGCCAACCTCGCCATGGTGCGCCAGTCGATCGGCCGCGGCTCGCGCTTGCGCCGCCACGCGCCGCCGCTGTTGATGCTCGCGGCCTTCGTCGCGCTGCTGCTGGGCATGGCGCGCCCCGAGGCATACATGACGCTGCCGTCGCGCACTTCCGACGTCGTCATGGCGATGGACATCTCCGGCAGCATGCGCGCCGGCGACATCGAACCGACCCGCATCGAGGCGTCGAAGATCGCGGCGAAGAATTTCATCAAGATGCAGCCGCGCGACGTCAAGATCGGCATAACCGCGTTCGCCGGCTCGGCGCTGCTGGTGCAGGCGCCCACCATCGACCGCGACGCGCTCGCCACCGTCATCGACCGCATGGAGCTGCAGCGCGGCACCGCCATCGGCAGCGCCATCCTGGTGTCGCTCAAGACCATCTTTCCGCAGGCGCAGATCGACATCAGCATGATGTCGCCGCAGGAGCGCGCCATGGCGCAGCGCGGCGGCGTTGCCCTCGGCCAGCAGACGCCCGGCGCTCCGGAGCCCAAGCCGCATACGCCCGTGCTGCCGGGGTCATACGAGAACGCCATCATCGTCGTGCTTACCGACGGCAACACCAACACCGGTGTCGACCCGATCCAGGCCGCACGGCTCGCCGCCGACTATGGCGTCAAGGTGTTCACCGTCGGCTTCGGCGCGCAGCCGAGCGGCGGCGTCGCCGAGTTCGCCGGGCAGCGCCAGCGCTCGATGCTCAACGAGGAGGCGCTGCGCCAGGTCGCCGAGATCACCCGTGGCGCCTACTTCCACGCCTCGACGGCCGAGGAGCTCACCGAGGTCTACGCCACCCTGAACCGCGAGTTCTTCGTCGAGACGAAGAAGACCGAGGTGACCGCGTTCTTTGCTGCGCTCGCCACGGCGCTAACCTTCGCGTCGGTGGCGCTGTCGATGATGTGGTTCAGCCGGGTGTTCTAAGGGTCGTTCCGAAAGCGAGCTGCAGCGCGGCTCAGCCGGCGCGAATTCGGTCCAGCGCGCCCTGCAGGATGTAGGCGGCCGCCATCTTGTCCACCGCCGCGGCGCGCTTCCGGCGTGATGCGTCGGCATCCAGCATGCTGCGTGTCACCGCGGCCGTGGACAGGCGCTCGTCCCACAGCGCCACCGGCAGCCCGAGCTCGCGTTCGAGGTTGCGTGCGAGTTGCCGCGCCGACTGGGCGCTCGGTCCTTCGCTGCCGTCCATGTTGCGCGGTAGGCCCATCACCAGTCCGCCGACGTTCTCCTCGTCGGCGATGCCTTTGATCTCGGTCACCAGCACGCCGAGCTTGCCGCGCTTGAGCGTGGCGTAGGGGGTCGCCACGGCGAGGCCGGGATCGCAGATCGCCACGCCGATGTTCTTCTCGCCCGGGTCGAGCCCGAGCAGGCGCTGGCCCGGCTTGAGCAGCTGCAAGAGGTCCGTCGGGTTGCGGTCGCCCATGGTGGCTGGTAGGTTCCGCCCTTCTCGAAACCAAGCGTTTCTGCCGCTTTTGACGGCAGGTGCAGAAGGTTACACATGGCGCTGGATAAGGCCACGGTGACGAAGATTGCCCGGCTGGCGCGGCTGCGCGTCGCCGAGACCGAGAAGGACGGGCTGGCCGGCGAGTTGTCCAACATCCTCTCGTTCATCGAGCAGCTCGACGAGGTGGACACCAAGGGCGTCGAGCCGATGACCAGCGTAGTCGCCGTGCCGCTGCGCCGGCGCACCGACGAGGTGACCGACGGCGGCAAGCCCGAGGACATCCTCGCCAATGCGCCCGAAGCGACGGCCGGCTTCTTCACCATCCCCAAGGTGATCGAATAGTGGCGGCACTTACCGACCTTTCGCTGGCCGACGCGCGCGATGGACTGAAGGCGCGCAAGTTCTCGGCGACCGAGCTGACGCGCGCCCACGTCGAGGCGATGGCGGCGGCGCGCCCGCTCAACGCCTTCATCACCGAGACGCCGGAGAGGGCGCTGGCGATGGCGGCCGAGTCCGACAAGCGCATCGCCGCCGGCACGGCGCGGCCGCTCGAGGGGCTGCCGATCGCCATCAAGGACCTGTTCTGCACCAAGGGGGTGCGCACCACGGCCGCGTCGCACATCCTCGAGCCGTTCGTGCCCACCTACGAGTCCGCCGTCACCCAGAAGCTGTTCGACGACGGCGCGGTGATGCTCGGCAAGGTCAATCTCGACGAGTTCGCCATGGGCTCGTCCAACGAGACCAGCTACTTCGGCCCGGTCGAGAATCCGTGGCGGCGCATCGGCGAGAATCGCAGCCGCGTGCCGGGCGGCTCGTCGGGCGGCTCGGCTGCCGCGGTGTCGGGGCGCTTCGCGCTTGCGGCCACCGGCACCGACACCGGCGGCTCCATTCGCCAGCCGGCCGCGTTCTGCGGCATCGTCGGCATCAAGCCGACCTACGGGCGCTGCTCGCGCTGGGGCATCGTCGCGTTCGCCTCGTCCTTGGATCAGGCCGGGCCGATGACGCGCACGGTGAAGGACGCCGCCATCATGCTGCGCTCGATGTCGGGGTTTGATCCCAAGGACTCGACCTCGGTCGACATGGCGGTGCCCGACTACGAGAAGGCGCTGACCGGCAACATCAAAGGCTTGAAGGTCGGCATCCCCGAGGAATACCGCGTCGACGGCATGCCCAAGGAGATCGAGGCGATCTGGTCGAAAGGCGCCGAGTGGCTGAAGGCGGCCGGCGCCACCATCAAGCCGGTGAAGCTGCCGCTCACCAAGTACGCGCTACCGACGTACTACATCGTCGCGCCGGCCGAGTGCTCGTCCAACCTGGCGCGCTACGACGGCGTGCGCTTCGGCTTGCGTGAGAAGGGCGACGACCTCACCGGCATGTACGAGGGCACGCGCGGCGCCGGCTTCGGCCGCGAGGTGCGCCGCCGCATCCTCATCGGCACCTACGTGCTCTCGGCCGGCTACTACGACGCCTATTACCTGAAGGCGCAGCGCGTGCGGGCGCTCATCGCCCGCGACTTCGCCAACGCGTTCAAAGATGTGGACGTGCTGCTCGCGCCGACCGCGCCGTCGGCCGCGTTCGCGCGCGGTGAGAAGACCGCTGATCCCATCGCCATGTACCTGAACGACGTGTTCACGGTGCCGGCCAGCCTCGCCGGCCTGCCGGGCATTTCGGTGCCGGCCGGCCTCTCCGGCGAGGGGCTGCCGCTCGGCCTGCAGCTCATCGGCCGAGCCTACGACGAGGAGACCGTGCTGCGCACCGCCGGCGTGCTCGAGCAGGCGGCCCAGTTCAATGCGCGGCCGGCAACATGGTGGAAGCAAAACTAAGAAGCCCTCATGCTGAGCTTGTCGAAGCATGAGGTCCGCCACATCGCACTCGATGAATGCGTTCGTTTACATCGTTCAATGTAGAGACGGCATGTATTACGTCGGTTCTACGCGCGGCTCCCTTGATAAGCAAATTGCTGAGCACAACTCCGGTGCGTTCGGCGGGTTCACGGCTTCGCGTCGACCCGTCACGTTGGTTTACTCGCAGAGTTTCGAACGCATAACGGACGTCATTGCTGCCGAACGCCAACTGAAGGGTTGGAGTCGGGCGAAGAAGCAAGCGTTGATGCGGGGCGAGATGCCGGCGCTTGTAATCCTCGCTAAGGGGAGGAAACCTCGTCCTTCGACAGGCTCAGGACGAGGCGCATCGTCATGACCTCCCCCACCCCCGCGCTTCTCAAAGGCGAGACCGGCGAGTGGGAGCTCATCATCGGGCTCGAGGTGCACGCCCAGGTCAGCTCGCAGTCCAAGCTCTTCTCCGGCGCGTCCACCGAGTTCGGCGCCGAGCCCAACACCCAGGTGTCGCTGGTCGACACGGCGTTCCCCGGCATGCTGCCGGTCATCAACGACTACTGCGTGCAGCAGGCGGTGCGCACCGGCTTGGGTCTCAATGCGCGCATCAACCTGCGCTCGGTGTTCGACCGCAAGAACTACTTCTATCCCGACCTCCCGCCCGGCTATCAGATCTCGCAGTACAAGCAGCCGATCGTCGGCGAGGGCATCGTCACGGTCGACCTGCCCGACGGCAGCGTGCGCGAGGTCGGCATCGAGCGCCTGCATCTGGAGCAGGACGCCGGCAAGAGCCTGCACGACCAGCATCCGAAGCTCACCTACGTCGACCTCAATCGTGCCGGCGTGGCGCTGATGGAGATCGTCTCCAAGCCCGACCTGCGCTCGGCCGAGGAGGCCGGCGCCTACGTCAAGAAGTTGCGCACGATTCTCCGCTATCTCGGCACCTGCGACGGCAACATGGAGCAGGGGAGTCTGCGCTGCGACGTCAACGTCTCGGTGCGCAAGCCGGGCGCGCCGCTCGGCACGCGTTGCGAGATCAAGAACGTGAATTCGGTGCGCTTCCTGCAGCAGGCGGTGGAGTTCGAGTCGCGCCGCCAGATCGACGCGCTCGAGGCCGGGCGTGCCATCAAGCAGGAGACGCGTCTCTACGATGCCAACACCGGCGAGACGCGCTCCATGCGCTCCAAGGAAGAGGCGCACGACTATCGCTACTTCCCCGATCCCGACTTGCTGCCCCTTGAGCTCAGCCAGGACTACGTCGAGAGCATCCGTGGCAGCCTGCCCGAGTTGCCTGACGCCAAGCGCGCCCGCTTCGAGAAGGATCTCGCCATCTCGCACTACCACGCCCGCGTGCTGGTGGCCGAGAAGGAGTCGGCCGACTACTTCGAGGCGTTCGTCGCCGCGGTCGAGAAGCGCACCACGAAGTCGGGCCGCGACATCGGCCAGGACTGCGCCAACGTCGTCGTCACTGAGCTGTTCGGCGCGCTCAACAAGGACGCCAAGCCGATCGAGGCTTCGCCCATCACCCCCGATGCGCTCGCCGGGCTGCAGGCGCTCAAGATGGACGGCACCATCTCCGGCCCGACCGCCAAGAAGGTGTTCGAGGAGATGTACGCCACCGGCAAGCAGGCCGCCGCCATCGTCGAGGAGAAGGGCCTCCGTCAGGTCTCCGACACCGGCGCCTTGGAGGCGATGGTGGACAAGGTCATCGCCGACAACCCCAAGCAGGTCGAGCAGTACCGCGGCGGCAAGGAAACCGTGCTGACCTTCTTCGTCGGCCAGATCATGAAAGCCAGCCGCGGCACCGCCAACCCGGCGGTGATCAACGAGCTGCTGAAGAAGAAGTTGGCGAGGTAGCCAGTCCTTGAGCCCTCGCCCGCATGGCGAGAGGGAAGGGAGAGTGGCAAGTGAATCGTCGTGCCGACCTCGCTCGCCTGCACCTACGATCCGGCCCTCCGCCTGCTCACCACCGAGTTGATCGGCACCGTCACCGTCGCCGACGCCGAGCGGTGGAATGCCAACGTCGGCTCCGCGCTCGCCGCCATCCCGGACGGGACATCGTTCCGGTGGCTCTCCAACATGCATGGCTACGAGCCGGCCGACCTCAATGCGCACAAGGGGATGCGGGCGACCATTCCGAGCGCGCTCGTGCGGCACGGCTTCCTAACCGGCTACTTCGCGCTGACCAACATGCCGCCCGTGCCGCTGCACTACGACCGTGGCGTGGTCTGCGCCGCCATCGCACATGTCCATCACGACCTCGACAAGATGGCGCGGTATCGCGAGAAGATTGCCTCTCCGACAGAAGACTTCTTTACGGACCTTGCCGCGGCGCGGGCCTGGGTTCTGACGCGCTAGGCGCAGAAACCTGCGGGTTTTCTGCGTACTCCTGGTAGCTCGTCACACAAATGCGCGCCGGTGAGCCAACCCCTCCGGCGCCAACCCTTCGTTAACCTTCTCGGCTTCAAATTGTCCCCGCCGACGGAACCTGAGCCTTCGCCGTTGGCTACCGAGGGGATGAACATGGGCGAGCGCATCGATACCTTCGTCAACGACTGCCAGACCAAAGCCGAGAAGGGTGTCGCCGAGTCGCAATACGACCGTGGCCTTCTGTATTCGATCGGCAAGGGCGTGCCGCGCGACTACGTCGCGGCGCACAAGTGGTTCAACCTCGCCGCCATGTGCGGCATGCCGGAAGCGCGCGATCTCCGCGCCGAGCTTGCCGGCCAGATGACCAAGGAAGACGTGGCGGAAGCGGTGCGCCAGGCACGCGCCTGGCTCGCCACCGACCTGGTCTGCCCTGTCGAAAGTGGTCCAAGCCCAGAGTTAGGATTGGCCCACTTTTGAATGGAGAATGGGATGCCGCGTCAGCGATTTGCGGCCGAGCAGATCATCGGGAAGCTGCGTGAAGTTGAGGTTGTGGTGGCGAAGGGTGCGTCGATAGCCGACGCCAGCCGGCAGATCGGCGTTTCTGAGCAGACGCTGTATCGGTGGCGGAAGGAGTACGGCGGGATGCGGGTCGACCAGGCCCGCCGGATGAAGGACCTGGAGGCGGAGAACGC
>Ga0194132_10000663_pt1 | contig 70398 bp, 69 predicted proteins | sample TA2KigOf80mmetaG_FD_148612 | JGI IMG/M metagenome (GOLD analysis project Ga0194132, IMG submission 148612) | Freshwater microbial communities from Lake Tanganyika, Tanzania - TA2015054 Kigoma Offshore 80m | ecosystem: Environmental > Aquatic > Freshwater > Lake | place: Tanzania: Lake...
CGATGCCCGAACCCCCGAGGCGACCTGGCGAGGCATCGGTCAACTCCTCGAGGCCTTCTCCCCTCAAGAGTGCGCCAACTACCTCACCAACGCCGGATATGCTTCAACCTAAGAGAATCGCGCTCTAGGTTGGGTCGCACCGAGCCGTTGCCCGATGGCCGCATCGTGCTCGCCAAGGGCAGCGGTTTCCCTGTGATGGGCGCCATTGCCGTCCTCATGGGCGTATTGGCGATCTTCTCCCTGGCACCTCTGTTCGGACCGCTCGGCCTCCTGTTCGCGGTGTTCGCCATGTTCCGCGGTCAGGTTCTGCTCGCGATCGTGGCCGTTCTGACGGCTCTGTTCGGCATGGCAACGTCGCCGCTGTTCCTAGCGATGCTGGCGGCGATGGGAGTCGCAGCGTTCTGGCTTTAACCTCAACTCCGAAGCACGACGCGAGGCCCGCTTGGCGCGATTGGGTCGAGGGGCAGTCCTGGTGCGGCGTTTTCGGACTGGTGTTGGCGCTCGCGGCGATACTCTTCTGGGACGGCCGCAACAATCCGTGGGCAGGGCTAGCGAGCATGACGCTGTCGGCTTTGGCCATCGCCTTTGCCGCGCCGGCGATCGGTTACTGGCGGTGGCTTACGACCCCGGCCGCCCTCGCGGCATTCGCCACAGTTTACGTGGGCTTCCCACAACCGTTCGGGGCCTATTTTGTGGCTCCCGCACTCCCCGGATTGTGGCTGGGCGCAAAGTATCGCAGAAACCGACCGACCGCCGGAATCGTTGCGGTCGTTCTCGGTACCGGCTCGATTTGGTACTCGGTGGCCATTGGCGCGTCGACCCCGGCACTGGCGACCGGCATCGCCGGATTCCTTGCCGGAGTTTTTGCCCTTGTCCGAGGACACTTCTTCTTCGGGATCGTCGCCACGAATCTCAGTTTGCTCGGCAGTGTCTGGTGGTTGTGGGCCGGACTCGACAGAGTCCTGGGTTGGTTCGGCCTGGCGTTGCCGAGCTGAGACACGATCACCGCATCGTCGGCATGACGAATTCGGCGCCGGCCCGGATGCCGGCGGGCCAGCGCCCGGTGACCGCCTTCATCTTGGTGTAGAAGCGCACGCCCTCGGGCCCGTGCATGTGATGATCGCCGAACAGCGAACGCTTCCACCCGCCAAACGAATGAAAGGCCATCGGCACCGGGATCGGGACGTTGACCCCAATCATGCCCGCCTGCGCCTGCATCTGGAACTCGCGGGCGGCATCGCCGTCGCGGGTGAAGATCGCCGCGCCGTTGCCGTATTCGTGCGTGTTGACGAGGTGCAGGGCATCGGCGAACTCGCGCACGCGCACGATCGACAGCACGGGGCCGAAAATCTCTTCCTTGTAGACGCGCATCGCCGGGGCGACCCGATCGAACAGGGTGCCACCCAAGTAGTAGCCGTTCTCGTAGCCCTGGAGCTTGAGGTTGCGCCCATCGACCACGAGGTCGGCCCCCTCGGCCACGCCCTGATCGATGTACCCCCGCACCTTGGCCAAGTGTTCCGCCGTCACCAGCGGCCCCATCTCCGAATCAGGAGCGGTTCCGGGCCCCACTTTCAGCGCGCGGACGCGCGGCGCCAGTTTCCCGACCAAGACGTCACCGGCGCGGCCGACGGCGACCGCGACCGACACCGCCATGCAGCGTTCGCCGGCCGATCCATACGCCGCCCCCATGAGCGCGTCCGTCGCCTGATCCATGTCGGCGTCGGGCATCACGACCATGTGGTTCTTGGCCCCGCCCAACGCCTGCACCCGTTTTCCGAAGGCGGCCGCGGTGCGGTAGACGTGCTCGGCGATCGGTGTCGAGCCCACGAAGCTCACCGCCATCACCCGCGTGTCGCTCAGGAGCGCGTCGACGGCGATGCGATCCCCGTTGACCACGTTGAACACCCCCGGCGGCAGGCCGGCCTCGCTCAGCAATTCGGCCAGGCGCAGGCTCGCAGAGGGATCCTTCTCCGAAGGCTTGAGCACGAAGGTGTTACCGCAAGCGAGCGCCACCGGAAACATCCACATCGGCACCATGGCCGGAAAATTGAACGGCGTGATCCCGACGCAGACGCCCAACGGCAGGCGCATCGACCAGGCATCGACGCCCGTCCCGACGTTGTCGGTGTATTCGCCCTTGAGGAGATGCGGAATGCCGCAGGCGAACTCGACCACCTCGAGTCCACGTGTCAGCGATCCCATGGCATCGCTGAGGATTTTGCCGTGTTCTCCGGTGATGAGCCGCGCGAGTTCATCGGCGTGGCGTTCGACCAGCTCCTTGAACTTGAACAGGAGCCGCGCCCGGCGAAGCGGTGGCGTCGCCGCCCAGGCCGGAAATGCGGCGTGGGCCGCGGCGACGGCGGCGGCGGTCTCTTCGGGGCTGGCCAACGGGACGCGGGCGGTCTGTTCGCCGGTCGCCGGGTCGAACACCGGACCGAAGCGATCGCTCGTTCCCGCAACCGATCGGCCGTTGATAGCGTGATGCAGCGTTTTCATGGTCGCGCTCCCTGGCGGGGGGCGGAGTGTCGCGGGAACCGCCCGGAACCTCAAGCGACCGGTGGTCGCTAATTCGCCTTGGCGCGATTGACCGCTTCGGCGTACTGCACGTCGGTCATGACCCGCCGCAGGAGTGCCAAATTGTCGCTGGCACGCCGATGGCCACCGGCCTCGGCTCGGCTGAACCAGACATAGGCCGTGACCAGATTGCGCGGGACGCCGTGGCCATCGAGGTGCAGCCCCCCCATGAAGTACTGCGCGTCCGCGTGGCCGGCCTCGGCGGCCGGCCGCCAGTATGTGAGGGCCTTGGCGTAGTCGCGCGTGAGATAGGCGGCGACACCGTCCTCGACCGCCTTGGCAAGACCCTGGGGTGGCGAGGCCTCCTGGCGCAGCATCGCCGGCGCCGCCGCGGGTGCCGGGTTGTCGGCCTTTGCGAGGGTCTCGCGCCGCTCGCGTTCGATGGTGGCGGCCGGTGTCGGATCAGAGAGATTCGGTCGGTTGAAGCGGGGCACCGTCCGCGCCGCGTCGGCCATCGCCTCGCGCTGCAACAGGGGTGGCGCACTCGACCCCGAGCGGGTGCGGAGAAAGTCGAGTTCGGCTTCGGCCCGCAGGAACAGCGGGACGGGAATCTCGTCGAACGGCCGGATGCGGCGGGCTCCGGGTTCGCTGCGCAGGAACGCTGGCGGCGGCATGACATCGGCCGGCGGTGCGGACTCGATGACACGCGCGGCCACCTGTCGGCGCTCTAGTTCGGCCTCGTGCCGCAGGAATGCGGGAACCCGCGATCCGTCGGGGGCAGGCGAAAGCCGGTGTTCGGCCTCGACGCGCAGGAACGCCGGGAGCGGCGGCGTAGCCAGCCGCTCGTCGTCCCGCAGCGGCCCGACGCGGCGTGAATCCGGCGGTGGCGCCGGGGCGGGCGGCACGGCAGCAACCTTGGCCGGCGTTTCGCGGATCGGTGCCGGAGACGGTTCCGGTGTACGAACGACCGTCGCCTCACGTTGGACCAGCGGGGCCTCGCGCTCGGAGGGGCGTCGATCTTCCGCCGCCACGCCCTCGGGCTTCCGAGGAGTGTCGTCCCGCCGCGCGGCCGGCGGAACGACCGCGGCTTTTGCTGCCGGAGCTGAAGGCTCGGGCTGGTCTGGCTCGCGCCAATCGTCGGATGGCTTGGAAGAGTTTCGGCGCGCTTCGTCGACCAGAAACCCTGGAACCGCTCGTTCGGCAGATCGAAACGCAACCTGTCGCCGCGCATCCTCGGCGGCCTCCCGCACGACGATCGCGGAGGGCGCAACGACGGGTGGCTCAGGCTGCCGGGTCGCGGTCGCCAACCGTCGAGCGTCTTCCTCGGCCTCGCGCACCACCACCAGGGAGGGCGGCACAACGACCGCGGCCGTCGAGCGCGAGGTCGTCGGATCGCGATCCGCCTCGGCCTTGATCAAGGCCGGGACGGGGATGATGACCTGGGCCTCGGGGCGCGGTGGCGGTGCGAGCGGTGGCGACGGGGTTGCGGCCACGGCACGCACCGGCACCGGTTTGTCGTCCGCCGCTGGACGCTCCTTCGGCTGTCGCAGATTGGCGAGTTCGGGAATCTCCGGCACGACCCGTGGCGCGTTGTTGGCCTTGGGCAGCGGCGTGGCCGGGTCACGCGGTGCGCTCGGGCGCACCGCCAACCGGACATCGGCCGTCCCCGCCAACGCGGTCGGGCCGCTCGGCTTGGCCTCAGGCCCGGGACGCGCGGTCGCAGACGGCGCTGGTGTCGGTTCGGCGCGGGCGACGTCCACCGCACGGGCGGCCCCGTCACCCGCTGGCATCGGCGGCAGGGTGCGATCCGTGGGGCGTGGCGGACGTTCGCGCAGCCACTCGGGCAGATATTCACTCGCCCGAGCGGTGCGCACCGGCTGGGCCGGGGTCGTAGGCTTGCTCGCTGTTGCCGGCGGCGGCGAGGTGGTCGAGCCGGCACCCGGAGCGACCTTGTCGTTGAGCAGTTGCGCCAGCCGCTCGCTCGCGCGCTCGTGACCGTTCTCGCTCGCCCGCTGTAACCAGCTCACCGCACGCGTGCGGTTCTTTTCGACGCCAAGTCCCTGGTCATAGAGCAGGGCCAGGTTGTATTGCGAGATCGCATGTCCCTGATCGGCAGCTCGCTTGAACCACTCGGCCGCCTTGACGTAATCCCGCTCGACACCCTCACCGTTCAGATACATGACGCCAAGGTTGGCTTGCGCGCGATCGAGCCCCTGCTCCGCCGCCAGTCGATACCAGTTGACTGCGACGGCCGGATCTTTGGGAACGCCTTGGCCAAGGCGATAGAGCTGGCCGATGTTGCGCTGGGCGGAGGCATCGCCGCCGCGCGCGAGCGGCAACCACTCGCGGTAGGCCGTTGCGAAGTCGCGCTTTTCGTAAGCCCGCGAGCCGGCAGCAAAATCGGCGAACGCGGGGTCGGCCCAGCCGATTCCGGCCGCGACGACGAGGACGGCGGCCGTACCGAGCAAGCGTTGGCGCAAGGATCCCTGGGCAAACATCATCCGTCCACCAACACCCACGAGCCGTCGTTCTCACGACACGCGGTGCCGTTGGCCTCCTGGCCGCGACCGCGAACCTCGACCCGCTGCGTGAACTCGCGACAATACTGGCCGTTCGGCTTCTGGTATGTCCGCGTCGGCGTTACCGAACCGGCGCTGCCACTGTCGTTGTTGCGCCACGTCGATTGCGTCCCGATGGGCACGGTTTCGAGCGTGGTCTGCGTCGCTCGCGTCAGCGCCGTCTGATCTGCGGGCGACAACTGTTTGCCGATGTCGCTGCGCAACAGCCCGGCGAGCACACTGGGTTTGGCCATGGCCGACATCGGTTCTGGCACGGCTGCCGGCTCGGGCTGCGGGCGCGACGGTGCCGGTTCTGCACGCGCTACCGGGCGCGGTGCAGCGCCGCGTTCGATCTCCTCCGGTGATTGCGCGCCGCCGCGGCCGCAGGCGGCTAGGCCAAGCGCCACGACGATCAGGCACGCGATCACGCTTCCAATCGCTCGGTCCATCCCTCACACCCGCCGTTCGCGATCACGGCAACGGCCTTAGGTGAAGTCCTGCCTCTAATCTATTCTTTCTGATGGAAAAACTTCCAGATACCGCGGAATCGTGCCGATTCGACTAATGGAACCCGTGTCGCTCCAAACCGCAATATGTAGGAAAACCCCGATCGCGAAGGTGTGACCCGGAGGAAACACGGCCGATGAAATCACGGATAACCGGTCGTGCCGGTCGAGCGAACATCAGAGCATGACGCCCCGAAGCTGCTTCGTCCTGATCGCTCTTCTTGCCCTTTTTGCTACGCCAGCCCGTACGGCCGAACGACCGGTTGTGGTCGAGTTGTTCACGTCGCAGGGTTGCTATTCGTGTCCACCCGCCGAAGCGCTGCTGACGGAACTCGTCGTCCAGCGTCGCGACGTGCTAGCGCTCGAGTTCCACGTCGACTACTGGGACTCGCTCGTCTACGGCGGCAGCTCCTGGAAGGACCCCTTCTCCGATCCAGCATTCACGCAACGCCAGCGACACTATGCGCAGACGATTCTCGGCCGACCCTCGATCTACACGCCCCAAATGGTGTTCGACGGCCGGCGCGAGGCGGTGGGATCCCGTCGCAGTGACGTCCTCGATGTGATCCGACGGCTGCAGCGTGACCGCGCCTCGGAACCGAAGCTCGTCGTCACGCGCGATGGCGACGATCTCCAGGTGTCACTCGACGGCGTCCCGGCTCAACCCGCGGCGCTGTGGTTCGTCACCTTCCTTCGCCAGCATCGCACCGACGTGAAGGGCGGCGAGAATCGCGGCAAAGTCTTGGTCAATACCCACGTGGTTCGCAGTCTGCGTTCGCTCGCGTCGTGGTCGGGCGGACCACTCGACGTGCGCACCGAAGCAACCCTCGAATCGGGTCACGACTGTGCGGTCCTCCTGCAGGCAAACGATCAGGGCCCCATCCTCGCCGCGGCTCGCTGTCCTGCAACCTGACCCGGATCGCGCCGTGCGCTAAGCTGCGCGGCGATGGCAGAGTTGATCATCTTCGATTGTGACGGCGTCCTTCTCGACAGCGAGATTCACTACTGTCGCGCCGGCGTCGAGACCCTGAACGCGCTCGGCGTCAACATGGCGCTCGAGGAGTTCATGACGCGCTACATCGGCATCGCGCTTCCCGATATCCGCGAGCGGATGCGGCGCGACTTTGGCACACCGGTGGCCGAGGCTTGGACCGAACGTTCACCAACCCTCGGACGGGCTTATGCCGCGGCCGGGCTTCAGGCCGTGCCGGGGGTCGGGCACGTCCTGACCACGCTCACCCGCCCGAAATGCGTCGCCTCGAGCACGAGCCCGGAGGGGCTGCGACGTGGCCTCGGCCAGGTCGGGCTCTATGACTCTTTCGCCCCCCATATTTTCAGCGCGACGATGGTCGCCCGCGGCAAGCCTGCGCCGGATCTTTTCCTGTATGCGAGCGAGCGAATGGGCACTCGTCCGGAGGACTGCCTGGTCATCGAGGATAGCGTTCACGGCGTCACCGCGGCGGTCGCCGCCGGGATGACCGTGCTCGGTTTCACGGGCGCCTCGCACGCCTATCCTGGCCTCGCGGACCGATTGCGTGAGGCCGGTGCCGCCGAGGTTTTCGACGACATGACCGCGTTACCAGGAATGCTGCCATGACCAACGCCTACCGCGTCGTTGCCCCACCCGACTGGGCCGCCCGCTTCCGTTTGTCCCAGGGATTTCGCATCGGCAACCTCGTCATCATTTCGGGTCGCGCGGCGGTAGGCGAGCGCGGCGAAGTGGTCGGTATCGGTGACTTCGAGGCCCAAGCCGAGCAGACGCTGCACAACGTCCGACGGGTTCTGGAGGCTGGCGGCTCTGGCCTCGACCGCATCGTCAAGATGACGAGCTATCTCACCGATATCCGCGATCTTCCCAAGTTGCGGCCCGTATGGAACCGGTCGTTTCGTGCGCCCTGGCCAGCCCACACCGTCGTCGGAGTCAGTGCCCTCGGGATCAAGGACCTGCTGATCGAGATCGAGGCGATTGGAATCATCGACGGTCGGTTGATCGATCGGTCGCCTCAGCGCGGGCGGCGCAAGCGGTAGTGAGCGACCCCCCATTCCTCGCCGTCGCGGTAACCGAAAAACTCCGCCACGGCGAGGAAGAACATCCGCCAACGATGGAACCACTGGGCGGCGTCGCTGGCGTAGGCCACCCGCAGGATCGGCATGACCGTCGAGCGATGACGGTCGAGATTTAGCAGCCAATCCTCGGCGGTTCGCGCGTAATGGCGGCCGTTCCACCACCACTCCTGCTCGAGATCGAGAACATCCGAAAAATGCCTGATCAAGCCCCGGCTAGGCATGATTCCACCCGAGAAGAAGTGCCGCGCCATCCAGGCCTGATCTCCGTCGTCGGCGTAGAAATAGGGCACCGTGCGATGGGCGAACACGTGCAAGAACAGCCGACCATCCGCCCGCAGCCAAGCAGCGACGCGGCGAAGCAACTCGGGCCAATTGCGCATGTGCTCGAACATCTCGACCGAAACGATGCGGTCGTACGTCGCTGGCGCCTGGAAGCCGTTCATGTCGGCGGTGATCACGCGCAGGTTCGTGAGTCCGCGCCGTCGCGCTTCCTTTTCGATGTGGGCGCGCTGCGATGCCGAGTTCGACACCGCAGTGATTCGGCTGCCGCGATAGTGCTCGGCCATCCACAGACTGAGCGAGCCCCAGCCGCAGCCGAGCTCGAGCACGTCCTGGCCATCGGCCAGAGATGCGTGGACGGCGGTCTCGGCCAACGCCGCCTCCTCGGCTTCCGCGAGGGTCGTTCGTTCCTCGGGATAATAGCAGGACGAGTACTTTCGGCGGGGACCGAGCACCTCGCCGAAGAATCCGGCCGGCACCTCGTAGTGCTGTTCGTTGGCCTTCTGCGGCACCGCCGCCACCGGTTGGCGCCCCATCGCGGCCACGAAGTCGGCTTCGGCTCGGCGGATCGCGTCGGGGTCGAACGGCAAGGAGCGCCGACGCCCCTCGGTGATCCGGCGGATCGCCAGTCGAATCACCGGATCCGGAACGCGACCGCGCTCGACCTGCCGAATACCCCAGGACACCAACGACACAGCCCGGCCTCTATGGTTGGGCTCGGGGTGGCCTCGGGAAGAACGCACTGGTGCGTGCCTGATAGGCGCGATAGGCCTCGCCGCGCGAGGCAACCATGTGCTTTTCCGTGGGCGGAATCCCCGTGACCCTGGTGATGGTCACCCACATCAGGATCGGTCCGAGCAGCGCGAACCAGCCCCAGCCATATCGCCCGTCCACGTCGACCGCTAGGAACACGTAGGCAAACCAGTGCAGCCACTCGAAGAAGTAGTTGGGGTGACGGGAGTAGCGCCATAGCCCGCGGTCACAAACTTTGCCGCGGTTGGCCGGATCGGCCTTGAAGCGCGCCAACTGACGATCCGCGAGCGCTTCGCCCAAGACGGCCGTCGCAAAAATCGCGACCGCCAGGAGGTCGAGGACGCGAAACGTCGGCTCCAGCTGGCGAGCCGCCAGCAACATCGGCAAGGCGAAGATCACCGCGAACAGCGCTTGAAACTGGAAGAACCAGAACAGTTTGCGCTGCACCGCCTCGCCCCAGGCCTCACGCAGCTCGCGGTAGCGACCGTCTTCCTCGCTGGAGCGCACGCGTTGCCACACGTAGGCGCCAAGTCGTAGCGACCAAAAGAACGCACAACCCGCCACCAGCCCCTGTCGCCACAAGACGCCGTCGTCGGCAAATGGCGCCAACGCAAACCAGATTCCGGCCAGCCCGGTCCCGAACGACCAGGCAATGTCGACCGTGCCAGCATTGCCAGTCGCCTTCTGTCGCCACCACAGGATCGCCATCACGATCGCGAGGACGGCCCAGGCAACCACTACGACTTGCCACCAATTCATGGGAGTTCCGAACCGAGGGAGATACCCACCTCGCGCCTCAGCGGTTGCGCTGATACAAACCGGCGCGTTCCAATTGTTCGAACAGCTCCGGGTCGACATTGCGCTCGTGGGCCTGACGCAGCTGGATGAGCGAGGCCAGCGGTGCTTCGATGTGGTGGAACAGCCGCCAGCCCTCCGGCTTGCGGCGTAGAAGTGTCGTCGCCCGCACCTCGCCCCCAATCGGATGGCGGTAGAGTGGATTGTCCCGTGAGAAGTAGTTCCAACTCAGCTTGTAGAAGGCATGGGCGAGGTCTGGCGCCATCGCACGCACGCGCAGGTCGAAGAACCGGATGAAGTGCTCGCTACGGCGCGGTTCGCCCACCTTCCAATAGCTCGCAAGAGCCTCCCAACCGATCAGCGCCTCACGCTCCTCCGCGACATAAATGGGCTCGGGTTCCTCGGGATCCCACAGCGCCCGCAGTGCTGCCATGTCCCATGCATTCCAGCGTTCGACGTAGCGATCCAGAACGGCTCGGATGTCGTCGTAGAGCGTTGCCATGACCCTGCTCCTTCCGACGCAGCATAGCCCGACCCGCCGGGGAGCGTCTCTTTGGCGGTTGCGCGCGTCGGGCACCGATGAAAACATGTCCCGGCGGGGGCCAACGGTTGGGAGCGACGGGTGGGGATTCGGCGGGGTTGGGTTCTGTTGACGGTGGCGGCCTTGTTTTGGCTCGCTCCCGGAACGGTGTTCGCGCAATCTCCCGCCTCGCAGTTCGTCAAACTCCTCGGCGATCGGGCCATCGGGATTCTGCGTTCGGAGGGAACGACCCTTCAGCAGCGCGAGGCGCAATTCCGCGAAATCCTGAGTCAGACTTTCGACATGCCCTTCATCGGCCGCTTCGTGCTTGGCCGCCACTGGCCGCGCGCCAACGCCGAACAACAAAACGACTACCAGCGATTGTTCCAGGATTTCCTCGTGCGCACCTATTCGTCGCGGCTCGGCGGCTACGCCGGCGAGACGCTGGTGATCGTCGCCGAACGTGACGGCGGCGGGCGCGACACCGTAGTCCGCACACGGATCGATCGGCCGGCCGGGCCGCCGATCGATGCCGATTGGCGCGTCCGCCAATCCGACATCGGCTTTCGTATCATCGACGTCGAAGTGGCGGGCGTGAGCATGGCGATAACCCAGCGCGCAGAGTTCGATTCGTTGGTTCAGCGCAACGGCATCGATGGCCTGATCGAGGTGCTGCGCGCCAAGACCTCGCGTCTCGCGGCCGCCAACTGACGGAGCGCCCATGAGGATCGCCCATCGCATTTTCGTCGCTGCCGGGTTGACCATCGCTCTGGCTTGGCCGGCGCACGCGACGTTCGAGGACGGCTGGCAAGCGTATCAAAAGGGGGAGTTCGGCCGCGCCTTCACCGAATGGCAACCGCTGGCAGAACGCGGCGATGCCCGCGCCCAGTTCAATCTCGGCGTCCTGTTCGAGCAGGGCAAAGGGGTCGAACAGAATTTCTCGATCGCGATCTCGTGGTGGGTGAAGGCGGCCGAACAGGGCCACGTCGGCGCGCAGCACAACCTCGCCAGCATCTATATCGCCGGAGACGGAATCGATCGCGACTACGGGGCCGCTCTGCACTGGTTGCGGGTTGCCGCCGACCAGAGCCATGCGCCGGCCGCCTATACCCTCGGCAAAATGTACAGCTATGGCCTCGGCGTGAAGGCAAGCCCCCGTGAGGCAACGCGTTGGATTCAGCGTGCCGCCGAACTCGGCGACATGCGCGCGCAGTACAACATGGGCAAAGCCCATCGCGACGGCGTCGGAGCCACCAAGGATATGGGCCGGGCGGTTCAGTGGTTTCGTCGCGCCGCCGAGCAGGGCTACGCCAACGCCCAGATCGCTCTGGCCGAGCGCTATGCCCGCGGTGAAGGCGTCAAACCCAGTCGCGTGGAAGCCCTGTTTTGGGCGACGCTCGCGGCCGATCAGAACCTGACCCGCGCCCAGACCCGGCGCGATCAGCTGGCGCGTGATCTCAGCGCGCGAGACCGCGTCACGCTCGAACGTTTGCTCAACGAACGACCCCGCCCCAAGAGTCCGACCCTTTGACCCCCATCCGTCTCATGACCCGGACGCTCGCTCTGGCGGCGTTCCTGTGCTGCGCCTGGACCATTCCCGGGATCGCCCAGAGCTCGAGCGATTCGGCGGCCCGCGTCGCGCGCATCCTGCAGGAGAGCGATGCAGGCGTTCAGGGCGAAGTCGCGCTCGCCCGCAGCTTACGGACGCCCGCGACCGAGGAGGCGTTGCGGCGCAAGGCCGCACAACAGGCCGAGTTCTCGGTTCACGCCTACGTCGTCGGCGCGATCGCCGAGAATCCGGGCAACGTTGCGCCCATCGTCGCCGGGGCGGTCAGTGCCGCGCCGCAGTACCGCGATTCGATCGTGCGCACAGTGACGCAAGCCTTCCCCTTCCTTGGTCCCACGATCGCTGCGGCCGCCGGCAGAACCGCGGTCGTCACGGCGGCGCCGCCACCCGCGGCACCGGCGCCGCTTCCGCCACGGCCCGCGACACCGCCCGCGGCCGTGGCGCAGGCCCCGAGCCCGGCTCCGGTCACAGAGGTGCCATCCGCTTCGCCTGCGACCCCGACGGATGACGATCCGCTCGAAGGGTTCAATCGCGCCGTGTTCGCCTTCAATGACGTGTTCGATCGATTTCTGCTACGACCCATCGCCTACGGCTACGGGTACGTGACGCCGGATTTCGTCAAACGCGGCGTCCGCAATGTCTTCACCAACCTCGGTTCCCCGGTGGTCCTCGCCAACGACGTATTCCAACTCGATGGCAGCGGTGCCGTGACCACCACCGGGCGCTTCCTCATCAATTCGACGGTCGGCGTGCTCGGGTTCTTCGACGTCGCCAAGGAGGTGGGGATGCCCGGACACCCTGCCGATTTCGGCCAGACGCTTCACCGCTATGGCGCCGGGGCGGGGCCGTACCTCGTCCTGCCCCTCCTCGGGCCAAGCAGCGTGCGGGACGGGTTCGGACGTGTGGTCGACACCTTCCTCGACCCGCTCACCTACGTGCTCGACTTCTATCCGCGGCTCGCCGTGACCGCAGGCGACGGCGTGACGCGGCGGGAAACCTTGATCACGCCGCTCGATGACCTGCGCGCCAATTCCGTCGACTATTACGCCGCATTGCGCAGCGCCTACTTCCAGGATCGGGCCGTCGCCCTGCAGAAGGGTCGGGCCGTCAGCGGCCCTACGGCGAGCGACAAGGCCTTCGAAGAATTCGAATAGCGCTCAGACGCCGACCAAGAATCGGTCGACCGCCTCGCGCGCCTCCGGTTCGGCCAGGGTCGGGCAGTGCGCACGACCCGCCACGACGACGCTGGATAGATCCGGTTTGCGCCGCTTCATTTCCTCGAGCAGCGGCCCGTCCAAGATGTCGGACAACGCCCCCCGCACGACGAGCACCGGCATTCCGCGCATGGCATCGAACTGGGTCCACTGATCGCGCGGCGGAATCAGCACGAAGGCTTTGATGTAGCCGAAGTCGACGTCGGCACGGATGTGCCCATCCTCCCGGCGACGGTAGAATTCCGTTGCGCGTTGCGTCCATTCCGCCTCGGTGAACGTGACCCCCGGCACTTGAGTCGCCTTCATGAAGGCCCCTGCCTCATCGAAACTGGCGAAGCTGCGCGGCACCTGCATGTTGTTGTTGAGGCGCTGACGTCCGCTTCCGGCGGTGGCCGGACCGATGTCGTTCATGACCACGCCTGCCAGCACCTCGGGCCGCTGCTCGGCCAACACCATGGCGATGATGCCGCCCCGCGAGGAGCCGATCAGGACGATACGGTCGATTTGTTCGTGACGCAGCAGTTCGAGGACGTCATCGGCGTCGGTCTGAAAACCGTAATGGCGATAGTCGGGGTCGTAGTCCGAACGGCCATGGCCGCGCCAATCCATGCACAGGACGCGACGCACCTTGGCCCAATGGGGCGCCATCTCGGCGTAGTTGCGCACCGTGCCGGTCGATCCGGCGAGGCAGAGGATCGGTGGCCGGCCCGAAGGGCCGGCATAGTCGCGGTAGTAGAGTCGGAGCCCGTCGCGGGTGGTGAAGAACCTTTCCTGGAACGCGCTCACGGCAGGCGCGCCAGAAAGCGATCGATGGCGGCGATCGATTCGGGCTCATCGAGGTGAGGACAATGTCCGCGACCCGGGATCACGGCGATCTCGAGGTCGGGCTTACGCCGCTTCATTTCGGCCAGGGTCGGTTCGTCCAGGATGTCCGAAACGCCGCCCCGCACCGAGAGCACCGGAATCGCCTTCATCGCTTCCCACGCCGGCCACCAGTCGGGGGGCCGACGCCGTTCGCGGAACACCCGGCCGTACATCGGGTCCATGTCGGGGACGACCTTGCCATCCCTCATCCTGAACGTGCGGCGCGTACGCTCCATCCACTCCGCCTCGCTCAGCGTCACGCCGGCACCGTTCCGTTCCCGGTTGGCGCGGCTCGCCTCCTCGAAGGACGCGAACACCATGGGCAACCCCATGTTGTCGTGCAGGCGCTGGCGGCCGGCGACACCGATCACCGGGCCGACATCGTTCATGATTGCACCCGCGAGCACGTCCATCCGATCGGGCGCGATATGCATGGTGACGATGCCGCCGAGCGATGTCCCGATGACGACGACGCGGGGAACACGTTCGTGGGCCAAGAGCTCAAGCACGTCGTCACGGTCGACGAAATACGAATAGTGTTGCCAATCCGGGTCATAGTCCGACTGGCCATGGCCGCGCCAGTCCATACACAAGACCCGACGATCCTTCATCAGGCGTTGGGCGAGTTCCTCGTAGATGCGGCCATTCTGGGTCGTTCCCGACAGGCACAGCACCGGAGTCTTGCGTGACCCGGGGTTGGGATAATCGCGATAGTAGAGGTTGAGGCCGTCGCGCGTGCGAAAGCGTTTCTCCTGAAACACGGCCATGATCGATCTCCCGATTCAGTTGCGCGCCGCGAGACGTTTGACGAAGGCCTGAAAACTCGTGGGTGGTCGACCGAGCAACCAGCCGAGCACGTTGGAGTTCCCGACGAGACCGCATTCGCTGTAGTGCTCGAACATCTTGGCGCGAGTCTCGACCACGTGTTCCGGCTGACCGGCGGCCAACGCCTTGCGTTTGAATTCGGCCACGGACTCCTGGGCGGCCCGGATCGGGCGCCCGAGGACCTGACTGATCGCCCGCGCCTTGTCGTCGCCGGAAACGGCCTCAGGACCGCAGAGTTCGTAGGTCGCTCCAACGTGGGCGGGATTGCCGAGCGTTTTCGCGGCGACCTCGGCCACGTCGTCCAAATCGACCAGCGATAACTTGGCCTGGACCGAGAATCCGAGCGTGTGAACGCCGTGCTCGCGAATCGCCTTCCAGTCCGCGATCAGGTTCTGCATGTACGACGACGGTTGGAGAATCGTGAAGGCGAGACCCGAATCGATCACGGCTTCCTCCACGAACAGCTTGTTCCAGTGATGCGGCAGAGCGCGCAACTGTGGGCGCAGCACGGAGTGGTAGACCATGTGGCCAACGCCCGCCGCTTTCGCCGCACGGACGATACGCTTGCCAAACGGGATTTCATCGGGGTTCATGTTGGGCGGGATGTGATAGACGGCATCGACCCCGGTCATCGCCCGTTGCACGTCCGCATCACTCCCGAGGTCCCCGACCGCGGGCTCGGTGGCCGACGTACTCGCCCACGGTCCGCCCTCACGAATCTGGCGGGTCAGGAACCGAACCGTATGCCCGGCCTTGAGCAAAGCGGGCACGATCGCCTGGCCGGTCCGACCGCCGGCCCCTGTCACGAGAACTTTCACCCCAGCCTCCGTTGGCCCTAGAGAAAAGCACAGAATACCCGGGCTCGAAACGTTTGCCTTGCAGGCCCGTCGCGGCTGACACTGGGCCATGGCGTTCGATCGACTCAGGCCGCAACCGCCGCGGACCCCCGAGAACACGCGACACCCCGAACGAGCGTCCTGGTACGGGGCCGAGGCGGTGGCTCGGTCGCGGCGGGTCGCCGAACGCCTGTCGCCCGCGATGGACGTCGCCTATGGCCGAGGGTCCGAGCAGCGACTCGACCTCTATCCGGCGTCGCGCCCGGGGGCGCCGATCCTGGTGTTCTTTCACGGCGGGGCGTGGGCCCATGGCTACAAGGAGTGGAACGGTTTCATGGCCGCGCCGCTTTGCGACGCCCCGATCCTGTTCGTTTCGCCCGACTATCGCCTCGTGCCCGAACACAAGTTCCCGGCCGCCCTCGACGATGCCTTGGCGGCCGTCGTGTGGGCCTACGAACATGCCCGCGAATACGGCGGAGATCCGGCGCGACTGTTCGTCGGCGGATGGTCGGCGGGCGGCACGCTCGCGGGGTTAATCGGCCTACGCCACGAACTGCACGAGGCCGTCGGATTGCCACGCGGTGCGGTCAGAGGCTGCGTCGTCACGAGCAGCATGTTCGAAATCAAGGCCAGCGATCCGGCGCCCGGCAACCGGGGCTGGACCTACCGCGATTTCTTCGTGCCCAGGGAGGGCGACGACCGCGCGGCGAGTCCGCTGCACCACGTCAGGACGGGCGCGCCGCCATTCTTCGTGAGCCATTCGGATGCCGATTTCCCGCAAATCGTCACGGGCGGACCGATCATGGTCGAAGCGTTACGCGCCGCCGGTGTCCCTGTCCGACATCGTGTCTATTCCGGACCCGATCACTATCAGGCCCATCTCGACCTCGGGGACCCGTCGCACGACTGGGTCAAGACGGTGCGCACCTGGCTTACGACAGGCGCGTTGCCCGACTAGGGCCTGCGCCGGGCCGAGGTGCCGACCACCCCGAGGTCGGAGGGCCGCAGTTTGAGCGATGGGCGCTGGATCACCGCGTCGTACCAGCGCACCAGGGCGGGATGACCGACGCGCCAGTCGAATGTCGCATCGGCGGGGTCGAGGCCAAGCCTACGCAATGGGTTGTGCAATTCGAGAAAACTCAGGCCGCCGGCAAAACAAACATGGCCGATGTGAAAATCTCCGTCCTTGAAGTGCGCGGCATCGCGCTCCATCACGGTCAGGCATTCGTGAATGCGCCGCCGGTTACGAAGATTGTCGGCATGGGCCCGTTGCTCGGGCGGGCGAAGGGCCTGCACCGACAGGACCGACACCGCGTCGAACATCCCATCGCCCAGGACCATTTGCGTGAGCGCCTTCCACCGCGTCGCATCCTGCGGAAACAGGCGCTTGCCCCGGCTGAGCGAGTCGAGGTACTCGCACGACAGGAGGCCGGCGTAGAGCACAGTCCCATCGTCGAGCACGAGCACCGGATGACGCCCAAGCGGGTTGTAGTCCCAGATGATGGCACGCTCGTCGATCGGATTGTTGACGACGAACTCCAGGCGATCGAGCACACCGGCTTCGTGCGCCACGACCAGGACTTTGTGGATGTAGTCGTTGCCACTGAAGATGAGCTTCACGACGCTACCCCTGCTTGCGGCCGGCGGCCAACGCGACAACCTCGATTTCGACGAGCACGTCGGGGTGACCGAGCTTGCTCACCTCGACGACCGTGCCCGCGGGCCATGGTTTTACGAAGGACCGCGTCTTGACCTGCAGCCACACGCCGACGTGGGCCATGTTGGTGAGGTAGGTCGTGGTTTTGACCACCTTGCTCAAATCCGAGCCGGCCAGTCGCAATAACCGATCGATGTTGGCGAGCGCCAACTCGATCTGGCGTTCGGGCTCGTTCTTGGGGATCGCGCCGTGTTCATCGACCCCGACCTGCCCCGACAGGAAAATCAGGTTTCCGATGCGATACCCGGCGGCCAGCGCAAACCGCTCGTAGTCGGGGTCGGGTGATGGAACGAGGCGATGGGCGTCGAGGTCGGTCATTGGGGTCCCCCCGGCGCCATCGTAAGCGATCGCGCGCCGCGCGGCATCCGGCTTGCGACCGATTCGGTACAATAGGTCATGGCGGACCAAGCGGACTGTCGCGAACCACCCGGCGTCAAGACGCCGGTCATCGACGTCGCGCGTTGCGAAGGTTCGGGCGAGTGCGTCGTCGCCTGCCCCTACAACGTATTCACCTTGCACCGCCTCAGCGCCGGCGCGCTCCTTCGTCTACCCATCACCACCACAGCGAAGGTGTTGATTCACGGGGCGCGCCAAGCCGTGGTTGAACGAGCGGCAGAGTGCCGCGCCTGCAACGCCTGCATCAGCGCGTGCCCGACCGGAGCGATCGACGTCGTCGCGGCAACGCGTCCGGCCAACTGAACGATGAGGAGATGGTGCCGCCGAGGTGACTCGAACACCTGACCCACGCATTACGAATGCGTTGCTCTACCACCTGAGCTACGGCGGCCCATTGCAGGCGGCGGCACCATAAGGCCCACGATTTTGGCGGTCAACACGAGGGTCCGGAGTCAGCCGAGCAACGGCTGGAGGCCTCGACCCAGGTCGGACGCCGATCGCCAAGATCGACGCAGCGCCCCGCGAATTTGACCCGCGCCAGGGCCGTCGCCGGGTGGCTTGGCTGCCCTGCAAAGCCCACCGGCATATCCGACGGCTCCAGCATGCGGGCGAGTGGGACACGAACTGGCCGCTGCATGCGGCGGAGGCCCTCGAGATCGATCCCGCGTTCGACCGCTGGCGGCCGCTCTACGGCCTGCAGTTGCGACGCCGCGCCGGTTCGCCCGCCTGGCTGGTTAGGATGCCCGCACCAGAGTCCGGGCTACCGTCGCCCGCGGTTTGGCTTTTCGCTCTGCGGCGACCAAAGATCGCACGTCCTCGCCGCAGCCGCGCAGGAACACCCGCACCTGCTGTCGGATGAAGGCCTCGTTCGACATCCGTCGCGGCGCTCCGAAGATGAACAGCCGGACACCCAAATAGACGATGCTGCCGTGCATCCCGGCCACCATTTCCAGTTCGGTTTCGCTGATCGCGACCTCCGTGCCAGTGGGAAGGTCCAGGTCGTGGCGAATCTCCTCGCACACGCGCGCGAAGTGGCGACGATGCGCTTTGTTCAAGTAGCGCTCCCGCGGGTTGTCGCCCATGAGCCACATGAAGAAGAAGATCCGCATCGTCTCGTAGTTGAAGATCGACTCGGTGAACGCGAGGTAGAATCGCACCAACCGATCGACTAGCGGTACGCGGCGGTCGCCGACCCAGGTCTCCCATTCGGGCTTCCAGCGATCGAGGATGAGCTCGCGGTAGAGCCGATCGATCAATTCGTCCTTGGTCGGAAAGTACTGATAGATCAGGGATTGCGTTACGCCGAGGTGCTTTGCGAGGTCGCGGGTGTTTGCACTGAACCCTTCGCGGGCGAAGAAGTGGATCGCCTCACGGACGATCATCGCCTCGCGTTCCTTCGACGGTAGGCGACGCGGTCGCACTTCCGTCTTCTTGCGCTCCTTACGCATTCACCCTCCGGACGCGTATCCCCTATGTAGGGGTGACCAGGGCTCTCGCCTAGCAGAATGCGGACGGCGAGCGCATCTCGGTCGCGTTAACGCCCCAAGGACGGCGGGGTTTCCTCGATTACCATAGCGACGGGAGCCACCGCCTCGGCCTGGGCGGCCCAGTCGTCCGGCTGAATCGGGCGCACGGGTTGCGGAGCCGCGGCTCCGGCAACCACGGGATGAACCCAGGAAAGGGAATCGAACGCGTTGCATTGCCCGCAAAGCGCTTGCCACCGCTCGTGGCGATGACCGCAGCGCTCGCAACGCCAGGCCTCAGGGAGCGTCGGGAGGTTGGCTTCGGACCGGCGTGCGCTGCCCCGCGCAGAATCGAGTTCTTGACGCAGGCGTTGGACACGAGCGTCGTTCGTGTCGCGTGGGATAGCGGCGAGCACCTCTTCGGCACGATCCAGACGATTCGCTTCGACGGCCACGCGGGCGAGCAGCAACCGGGACTCGTGATTCTCGGTGTTGGCCGCGGTCAAACGTTCTGCACGGACCAGGCGCCGGTCGGGCTGATCGGCGACATGAAGATTTAAGAAAGATTCGGCCAGGTTGTCGTGCGGCGCGTGGCTCCAGGCGTCGGCGAGGAGCTGATCGGCGACCCGCGCGCGCCCTCGCGCGGTGGCGAGGGCCACGGCGAGGAGCGTCGCCGGCGCGAAATCGGGCGCCAATTTGTGCGCGCTGCCCGCCAGACGTTCGGCGTTGGCCGCATCGCCATGGCTCTGGGCCGTTCGTGCCTGTTCGTAGAGGGCGACGGCCTTGCGCCGACGTCCCTCCGACTCGGAAACCACACGGTTGGCAATAGCCCGATCTGTCACCCGTTCGACCTCGCGCCAGTTCCCGGCCTCGGCCTCGAGCTCGAACAGCGCCGTGAGGACCCAGGGCGTTCCCGGGTTCAAGCGGTAGGCCCGTCGGGCCAGGTTCAGCGCCTCGCTTTTCTGTCCGAGGCGATGGGCCTGCATGGCCAAACCGCGCAAACCGAGAAATTCGGTTTCTGGTTTCTGCAGCATGGCGGCGTAGTAGCGCCGCGTCGCCTGCTCATCGCCCACGAGCTGCGCGGCTTGGACCGACAGCAACACACCCAGGGGACTGCCGGGCAACAGACTCTCGACCTGACGCGCTACCCGGAGTGCCGTCGCCCGGTCGCCGGCCGCGACGGCGACCATGCCGCGCGATAGAAGCAGCTCGCCACGCTGGCGACGTCGCCATTCGGCCCGCGATCGGGCCCGACGCGGCAGATTGACGAGCCAACGAACGAGCGCGTGCCCGATGGCACCACCGCCCACGAGCAGTACGAGTGCCAAGGCCCCGACGGAACTCGGAGCTTCGACCCGGTAGTCACCGACATCCAAAGTAAGACGCCCGGGCTGGTCCGCGAGCCAGACGGCGAACAACGCCACCGCCAGAACGAGCGCGCCGGCAAACCAGAGACGTCGCATCGTTCAGGAGCCGCCGAACACGGCCAACAGGCGCTGGTCGAGGTCGCGCACGGCTTCGTCGATGGCCAGCCGGTCGCGCGCCGCCGCCAGCCAAGGCGCCAGCAGCTGGGCCGGGGGGCCCTGCAGAGCCGTCAGTTCCTCGACCGCCCCATTCAAATCGTCGTCCCGCAGGGCCGCCTCGGCTCGCGCGAGGACCGCCTCGGGGGTCGGACCAGGGACAACGCCGACGCGGCGCACGATGACGAGGCCACGCAACCGCTGCCAGGTTCGCGTCCACCAACCCGCGTCCTCGTCCACGTCGCCTGCGGCCACCGCCTGGTTCGCGAGATCGGCGAGCTGTGCCCGGAGCACGGCCGCGGTCGGTACCCCACGGGCGGCGTGTGGTGCCAGTTCCCCGAGGGGCTCCGCCAGGGATGGGTTGCCCATCATAAGTACGCGCAAAGCGTTCATCTCGGCCTGATAGGGATTGCCGGAACGGACGGCCTCGCGCAGTCGTGCGACCAGGACGGCCAAGGCCCCGGTCGCCGCCCCCTGAGCCGATCGCGACTCGAGTTGGCGCAGCCGACCACCGAGTTCGGCGAGTGATGCTTCATTGCGCCCCAAGGTCTGGACACGCGCTTCGATCGGTTCGATTCGCCGACGCAGCTCGGCGACCATCGGCTGCGCCGCCGCCTCGGAATCGGCGAGACGACGATCCAAGGTTTCCAACCGCCGCGTCACGTCCGCGAGCACGGCCGGGTCGAGCGTCGCTCGCTGTTGCGTCTTGAGTCGTTCTTCGATGTCGGCGATCTGGGCCGCCATCGCGCGAAGACCCTGTGAGATACCGCCATGCTCTGTCGCCATGACTTCGAGGTGATCGAGCCGTTGCCGGAGCGCCGCGAACTGGGGTCCGGCCACGACCATGGCCTGACGAAGGTTTTCGTTGTCCGTGGTCACGGCGGCCAGCCGTGTCTCGATTCGCGCCAGTTGACCCACGAGGCCATCCAAGGCCTCGCGTTGGCGTTCGGCATAGATGACGCTGGCAACCTCGATCGCCACGCCCACGCCCAGGACCACACCGATCAGGGACGCCACGGCGATCCAGCGCCATATCGGTCGGCGACGCGGCGGAGGCAAAGGCATCGTCGTCATGACGAGCGCCGCCCACGGGCGGCCATTTCGATCGCCCCAAGAACACCCGTGCCGTCGGTTCGTTCCGCGATGACCATGTCGTGCCAGGGTAACGCGGCCGAGGCCGCTGCCACCGCCGGACTGATGCAAATGGCGTCGACCGGGCGGAGCGCGGGCGCGAGCTTGAGGCTCTCGATCAGCCGCACGAACGTCTGGGCGGTTCTGACCGACATCAGGACAACCGCATCGATGGCCCCCGTTGCCAGGGCCCGGCGCGGCTCCTCGGGCAACTCGGTTGCGGCCACGGCGCGATAACCCACCTGCCGTTCGACGACAAACCCGGCACTTTCGAGGTCGCCTGCAAGGTCGCCCGCGACGTGGTCCCCCGTGATGTACAGCAACCGGCCACCGTCCGGGCGGAAGCGCTCGCGCACGACCGTGGCCATCCGGGCGACATTGCCATCGCTCATCATCACATTCGTGAACCCGAGATCGCGCGCCACGGCCGCGGTGCGCGGGCCGACACAGCAGAGTGCCATGGTCCGGGTGGTCGTCGATTGTGCCAGGGCGCGAACGCCGTTGCCGCTGGTTGCGAGAACCGCCTGCACCCCGTCGAGGTTCAGGGACGAACCACCGGCGATCTCGATGCGCAACATGGGCGCGGTCAACGAAACATGGCCGGCACGACGGAGCTGCGCGTCCATTTCCGCTGTTTCCCCGGCCGGGCGGGTGAGGAGCAACCGCATCGCGCGACTTTACGCGTTTTTGAAGAAATCCGGGCCACCCTTTCGCCGCAGCTCCCCGCCGAGGTCTGAACCGAGCGCCACCCCATCGCCGATCCCCCCGCGTCGGTCGCCAGCGAACAGGCGTGCACCATCCGGCGAAACGATCGCCCCGCGCAACCAAAGTTGATCGCCGACGATCTCGGCCAATCCGGCAATCGGCGTACGGCAGGAGCCGTCGAGGACCGTCAGGAGGGCCCGTTCGGCTGCGACGCACGTGACGGTGGCCGGATCGCTCAGCGGTTGGAGCAACCGACGGACGGCCGCGTCGTCCTCCCGACATTCGATCCCGATCGCCCCCTGCGCGACCGCCGGTAGCATTTCGTCGGCGGACAACACCGTCATCGTCCTCGGTGTGATGGCGAGTCGACGCAACCCAGCGAGTGCAAGCACGGTCGCATCGACCGTTCCCTCTTCGAGCTTGCGCAATCGCGTCTCGACGTTGCCGCGGAACTCGACGACCTGAAGGTCGGGACGACGGTGGAGCAGCATCGCGCGGCGGCGCAGCGACGACGTGCCGACCCTAGCGCCGGCCGGCAATCCATCGAGCCCACCGGGGCCACGCGACAGGAACACGTCGCGCGGATCCTCGCGTGGCAACAAACAATCGATGGTCAGGCCCGGGGGCAACCGGGTCGGCACATCCTTCATCGAATGCACCGCAAGATCGATCGTCCGTTCGATCAGCGCCTCCTCGATCTCCTTGGTGAAAAGGCCCTTGCCGCCGGCCTCGGCCAGTGGACGGTCTTGGATGCGATCGCCGGTCGTTTTGATGACCGTGATCGCGACCGAAAGCCCGGCGTGGGCCGCGCCGAGCCGATCGCGAACCTGATTCGCCTGGGCGAGCGCCAACGGCGAGCCACGCGTACCGATGCGCAACGTCCTGGTTCCTTGCTGGTTCACGGCGGCAATGCTAGAGCGAAGTCGACGCGCGGGCGACCCCTGGTGCGTCGTCACGATCATGATCGTCCTCGGCCTCGAGACAAGTTGTGATGAAACGGCGGCGGCCATCGTCGACTCCGATCGGCGGATCCGCGCCGACGTCGTCCATTTGCAGTTGGCCGATCACCAGCCCTACGGTGGGGTCGTGCCCGAGATCGCCGCGCGGGCCCACGTCGAAGTCCTCGATTCGCTGATCGCCCGGGCCATGACCGAAGCCGCGCTGCCCTGGTCGGCCATCGACGGCGTCGCCGCGACGGCCGGGCCAGGCCTGATCGCGGGCCTCATGGTCGGCCTCGTGACCGGCAAGGCCCTCGCCGCCACCCTTGATCGGCCTTTGGTTGCGATCAACCATCTGGAGGGGCATGCGTTGTCGGCGCGCCTCGTCGCCGACGCGCCGTTCCCCTATCTCCTACTGCTGATCTCCGGCGGCCATTGCCAACTCCTGATCGTCGAAGGGGTCGGCCGCTATCGTCGGCTCGGCACGACGATCGACGATGCGGTTGGCGAGGCCTTCGACAAGGTCGCCAAATTGATCGGCCTCGGCTACCCCGGAGGCCCGGCGATCGAACGCGCGGCGCAGACGGGTCGCGCCGCGCGCTTCAAGCTGCCGCGGCCAATGAAGGGGCGGCCCGGATGCGACTTCTCGTTCTCGGGTCTCAAGACGGCCGTGCGGCACTTGGTCCACGACCTGGCGCCGAGCGGCACGACCGTGTCGGCGGTCGATGCCTCGGATGTCGCCGCGGCTTTCCAAGCTGTGGTCGCCGATGTCCTCGAAGACCGCACCGCCAACGCGATCGAACAATTTCTCGTCGAACAACCGCCGTCCCCGACCCTCGTGGTCGCCGGCGGCGTCGCGGCCAATGCGACATTGCGCGCCAGACTGGAGTCGCTTGCCAACCGTCACGGCCTTAGGATGATCGTGCCGCCGCCCCGCCTCTGCACCGACAACGCCGCGATGATCGCCTGGGCGGGGGTCGAGCGGTTGACGCTCGGGCAACGCGATCCGTTGACCGCACCGGCCCGGGCCCGCTGGCCGCTCGCCGGGGAATGAGCCCGATCCACAAGGAGAAGCCTATGGCTGCCGCCCCCAAGAATGCCCCCGAGCGGGTCGAGGTTCGGCCCGCGTTCCCAACACCGGTGATCATGGCGCAGCTCCCCAACGCGGAACGAACGAATGCCGCCCTGAAAAAGGCGATCTTGGCGCGCGAGAAGAAAGTGCCGAAGCGGGACACCTACGACAGCAACATCGGCGGCTGGCACTCGGAACGCGATTTTCCCGCATGGGGGGGCAAAGAGGGCAAACAGATCATCGAGACGGCCAAGACCATCGCCGAGCAGATGACGGTGGCGCGTAGCGGTCGCCCGGTCGACATCAAATGGGCGGTCAACGCCTGGGCCAACATCAATCGCCGCGGACACAGCAACGAGTTCCATGTCCATCCCGGCGCCTATTGGTCGGGCGTCTACTACGTCGACGATGCCGGCTGCGCCCAGGACCGCAACCTCGGAGGCGAGTTTGTGATCATGGATCCGCGCGGTCCCGGCCCGTCGATGTACGCACCCCTGTTGTGCTTTCGCGGTCCAGGCGGTTCGTCGGTCGGCGCCACCGAACTGTTGCCGCCACGCGCCGGCGTCATGATCATGTTTCCCTCGTGGTTGTCCCACGGCGTCCGGCCCTACAACGGGGACGGCACGCGAATCTCGGTCGCGTTCAATCTGAGCGTCGCCGAGTAGTCGCCGGCGGCCCGGGCATGAAGATCGCTTCGGTCGGGATCGTCGGCGCGGGCGCCTGGGGAACGGCGCTCGCCAACGTGGCGCGTTCGAATGGCCACGACACGGTGTTGTGGGCGTTCGAGTCCGAGGTCGTCGAGTCGGTAAATCGCGGCCACCGGAACCACCTGTTCCTGCCCGACGTGGTGCTGGCCCCGGGGATAAGAGCGACTAGCGACCTAGCACTGGCCGCACGCTGTGATCTCGTGTTGCTGGCGACGCCGGCGCAGCATCTGCGGACGATCGCCGGACGGCTGGCGAGCACCCTGGCCGCGCAAACCCCGGTCGTGATCTGCGCCAAGGGGATCGAGCAGCACAGCCACGCACTGATGAGCGACGTCGCGAGCGCGGCCTTGCCAGGGGCGCGTCTTGCCGTCCTGTCGGGACCGACGTTCGCGCGCGAGGTCGCCCGCGGCCTCCCCACCGCCGTCACCCTGGCTTGCCGCGATCACGCGCTAGGCGGCGCGATCGTCGAGGCCCTGGGCAGCCGCACGTTTCGCCCGTATTTGAGCGACGACGTCGTCGGCGCGCAGATCGGCGGCGCCGTCAAGAACGTGCTCGCAATCGCCGCGGGGATCGTCGATGGCCGCGGCCTCGGCGAGAATGCCCGCGCCGCACTGATCGCCCGCGGTTTGGCCGAGATGCTTCGCCTGGGCCTCGCGCTCGGCGCCAAACGCGACACGCTCATGGGCCTCTCGGGATTGGGTGATCTGGTGCTGACCTGCGGTTCGCCGCAGTCGCGCAACAACGCCCTCGGCCGGGCGCTCGCGACGGGCGAAACGCTCGCCACCCACACTGCACGCCATCGCTCCGTCGCCGAAGGCGCGTTTTCCGCCGAGGCCGCCTGCGCCATCGCCGCGAAGGTCCGGGTGGAGATGCCGATCTGCCGCGCGGTCGACGGCATTCTGCGCGGCCAACTTGCCGTCGATCAGGCGATCATGGCGCTGCTGAGCCGTCCGTTCCGCATCGAGAGCGAGTAGTCAGGGAGAGAACCGTGCCCACCATCCGCAAAGGCTTTGTCACCGTGGGCAGCCGGCAGGTGCACTACCGCACCGCAGGATCCGGGCCGCCCGTCCTGGTGTTGCACGACTCGCCCCGCTCTTCGGTGCTGCACATCCCCCTGCTCGAAGCGTTCAGCGATCGTTTCACGGCGATTGCCATCGACACGCCGGGCTACGGCAATTCCGATCCGTTGCCGGCGGAACCGCGGCCGGAGATTCCCGATTTCGGCGACGCGCTGGCCGACACGATCGAAGCCTTCGGCGTCGCCCGCTGTCCGGTCTATTCGTTTCACACCAGTTCCAAGATCACGCTCGATTTCGCCAGCAAGCATCCCCATCGTGTCGCGGTCGCGATCATGGACGGTCTGTCGATCCCGACCGGTGGACCCGACGAGGTCTACATCGCCAACTACATGGCGCCCTTCGTCGTCTACGACCACGGCGGCCACTTGGCCGAACAGTGGAGCAAGGTGCTCGATTTCCACCGCTGGTTTCCGTGGTACGCCAAGACAGCCAAGACCCGCAGCCAGGCCGACCGTCGCGACATGGACTTCACGCACGGCTACGCCATGGACCTGTTCATGGCCGGCGCCAACTGGACGTCCGCCTATTCGGCGGCGATGCGTTACAACCCGTTGCCGCCGATCCCCCGCCTGAAAGCCCGTACCATTTTCACCGCGCGTTCGAGCGACGTGTTGTTCCAGTTCCTCGACAAAATCCCGCAACCCCTACCGGCGGGCGCGACCATCGAAAAATTGGGACCCGAGCGCGAGCCTTGGGAGGCTTGGATCCGCGCCAAGTTCGAGGAGTTCGCCGACTTCAAGGGTGCGGCCGCCTTCACACCACCCGACCCCCTGAAGGGCGCCGATCCCCGCCGCCTGATCGCGGGCTACGTCGCCGCCGGCGCCGGACAGATTCTGGTGCGCCGCACCGGCGCGGGCGGCAAACGCCCGATCGTGTTTCTGCACGACGTTCCGGGCGGCACCCGGGTCGCCGCGGGCCTGTTGCACGCGCTCGCCCTCGACCGCCCGGTCTATGCGCTGGAATTGCCGGGCTGTGGCGAATCCTCCGCGCTGCCCGAACCGAGTGCGGCCGCCTACGTCGCGACGATCGCCGCCGCGATGCGCAACCTCGGCCTGAAAGATTGCGGCCTCGTGGCGGAATACCTTGCGACGCCACTTGCCGTGCAGCTCGCGCAGGAGAATCCCGATCTCGTGCACACGCTCGCGCTCGACGGCGCGATGTTGGCCGATGCGGCGACCCGCGGGCGGCTGGCCCTGGCCTATTGTCCCGACCTCACGCCGCGACGCGACGGCGGCCACTTGCACACCTGCTGGCATATGCTGCGGGATCGCGAGATTCACTGGCCGTGGTACGACGGGGCGCGCGCGGCCGCGCGCGTCATCGAACCCGAGATCGGTGGGCAGCGGCTGCAAACCATGCTGGTCGACATCTTGAAGCAACCGGCGCACGCCGGCGATGCCGTACAGGCCGCGTTGAGTGTCGACGGCGCCCGACGGCTTGCCGGACTTCGCCAGCCGATCCTCACGACGAGCGTCGAGCGTGACCCGCGCCATCAGTGGGCGAGTTTGGCCCGCGAGACGGCGCCGCGCACGACCGTCGTCGCGCGTGCCCGTGACAACGCCGAACGGGCCATGAGCTTCCTCCGGTTCTTCGACGGGAATTAGCCTTCACTCGGCACGCTTCGCGCCCCTCACCCTACCCTCTCCCCGCGACGCGGGGAGAGGGCGGCGCGCGCAGCGCGCGGGTGAGGGGGATGTCGCAGCGAGGGTGAGAGGCGGAAAGCTTTGCCCCCAATCCCGACATCGCTAGAGTCGCTCGCGGGAGGACGTCCATGGCTCAATACGCGATCTATTGCACCGATTCGGCCGACGGCTCGGCGCTGCGCCAACGCCACATGCCAGCGCACCTGGAACACATCGGCCGGGTCAAGTCGCAACTGTTGATGGCCGGACCGTGTCCGGCGACCGAGGGCCAGACCCGCGAGGCGAGTCTTCTGGTCGTCGAAGCGGACAGCGCTGCTGCGGCGCGCCGGCTGCTGGAATCCGACCCGTTCTACAAGGCGGGTGTCTGGGAAACGATCGTCGTCCGTCCGTTCCGGGCGGTGGTCGGCGCCTGGGTCCCCGATCCGGTGCGGTGAGCCCATGAACTACTGGCTGCTCAAGACCGAGCCCGACACCTACTCCTGGGACGATCAGGTCAAGAAGGGCACCGAGCCGTGGAGCGGTGTGCGCAACTTTCGCGCCCGCAGCAACCTTCAAGCGATGAAGAAGGGCGACAAGGCGTTCTTCTATCACACCGGCGACGAGAAGCAGATCGTCGGCATCGTCAGCGTGACGCGCGAGGCCTACCCCGATCCGAGCGACAAGGACGGCACGTTCGTGATGGTCGACGTCAAAGCCGTGCAACCGCTGAAGACTCCGGTCACGCTCAAGCAGGTCAAGGAGACCAAGGAGCTCGCCGACATGGAGCTCGTCCGCGTGTCGCGACTCTCGGTTCAGAACGTGACGCCCGAGGCGTGGAAACGCATTTGCAAAATGGGCGGCGTGAAGGCGTAGTGTTGGTGAGGGGCGACACGCCGGGTGAGGGCGCATGACCGCCTGGACCGATTGGGACGGGGCCCCGGCCGAAGGCACCGTGCTTTGCCCAGCCGCCGAGATCGCGCCCGGAATGGCCAAGGTGTTCGGCTTCGGGTCGGGTCACACCCGCTTCGAGATGTTCGTGATGCGACCACCCCTCGACGTGACGGCCCCGGCCGGTTTCTCCGGGGCCGACGGCCTCGTCGCCTTCGTCAATGATTGCCCGCACGCCCACGCGCCGCTCGACTGGACGCCCGGGCAGTTCCTCGACGCGGAGGGCAAACATCTCCTGTGCACGATGCACGGTGCGCTGTTTCGCATTCACGACGGCCTGTGCGTCGATGGCCCGTGCCCCGGCTTGTCGCTCACGCCCGTGCCGATCCAAGTGGTCGGGGGCGTCGTGCGAATCGCTTAGTCCTCACCCGGCGCTTCGCGCCACCCTCTCCCGCAACTGTCGCCGCTTGCGGCGACAAGCGCCGCGAGATGCGGGAGCGCGACGAGCGCCACAGGCGCGAGGGTGAGGGGGCGACACGCAGGGCGAGGAGGAGGATGACGCGATGCACCAGGTGAGGGTCACACGTCATCCCAATCGACGTAGGTAACCTTGGGCCACAGCGGTCGCCAACGTGCCACCTTGCGCTCGTAGATTTCTTTGGTGATCTGTCGCTTGTTCGGCCGCACGACGAGATTGAACAGGTCTTCGAGGCCGAAAGGGGCCAGCACCGTCAGGCCCGCGCCATCGGGCCGTACCCCCAGGGACACGGTCGTCGGCCAACGCGCCGCCGCGTCGGCCATGGTGAGCGCCGGAGGAACCTCGTAACCGAACTTTTCCCGATACCACAGGTGAACCCGCGCCTGGTTCTTGACGTCGACCTTGAGCGACATCGCCAACGCTTGACGGACCCGTTGCTCGCACGCCGCCTCCTGCGCCGCGTCGAGATCGCTGCTGAAGTAGCAGATGTCGAGATCGACGATACCGTGGTGCGCCGGCAAGCCAAACGCGTCGTTCCACACCGTCTGAGCGACAACCCCGGCGCTCAGATACCAATCGGGGAGATCGATCTCACGCGCCCGATCGAACACGGTGCGGACATACGCGCTGCGCCGCAGGCTGGCGTTCAGGCGCTCGACCACAAGCGTCATCCGGCGAGAAATTGCGCGTAGTCTTCGACCACGTCCTCGACGGCCGATGCGAAGATCGCCGCGCCGTGGGCCGGGGTCGCCAATGCCGGGTCGGAACCGACGCGGCCGTCCGGGTAGCGCGCGCGGTATTCCTCGGGCGAGCGATAGGATTGCGCTGCCGGCGCGACGCCCTCGGTCGGCATCGATTTGATCGCTGCGGGAAACAAATGCTGCGTCACCGCAATCTCGCTCGGCGTCGCGTGCACGCCCTCGCGATCGCCATAGAGCTCGCGACGCAGAGCCGCCGTGCGCCGGCCCATCCACCAGTTGACGGCGCGGGCTCGCACGCCGCCCTCGCCTGCTTCGCTGGTCTTCGCCCATTCGCGGAGCGCCGCGATGTTGCCGCCGTGACCGTTTACGACGTAGAAGGCGCGAAACCCGTGGCGCCGCAGCGATTGCGCGTAGTCGTTCATCGCCGCCAGGAAGGTCTCGCGCGAAAAGCTGAGCGAACCGGCAAACGCCAGATGATGCTCGGCGACGCCGACCGGCAGCACCGGTCCGACGAGCGCGGCGAGGCGCGTTGCCGCGGCCTGGGCGATGGCCTCGGCGCACAGGGAATCGGTGCCGATCAACCCGGATGGACCGTGCTGCTCGGTCGAGCCCACCGGAATCAGAATGCCGGTCGAGCGCGTGAGGTAGGCGTCGATCTCGGGCCAGGTGGCGAGGTCGAGCCGCATCGCCCCTAGAGCAGCCGCTTGGCGCGCAGTTCTACGTCGAAGAAGCGCCCGCCCGAGCGGATCGCCCGTCGTTCGATGCCGTAGAGCTTGTAGCCGACACGATCCAGGAACCGACGCGTGCGCCGGTTCTTGTCGACGACGCGGACGTTGATCACGTCGAACTTTTCGCGGGCGAACCCTTCGATCGCATCGATGAGTTCCATCGCCAGCCCTTTGCCGCGTAACGGTTCACGCAGATAGAGACCCCACATCTCGGCCTTGTGGCGCGCCCCGGGACTCAACACGGGTCGCAGGGCGCTGAAGCCCACGAGCTTGCCCTTGCGGAATGCCCCGAACACCGCGCCTTTGGTCAGGCGCTTCTTGAAGTGCGACAGCGGGCGCTTTTCGATCGACGCACAAAACGCTTCGTACATCTCGGGCTCCGCTTTGAGAGCCTCGATCCAGATGGTGCGCAACTTCTTGGCGTCGCTCTCCCCGAGCTGACGAATCACCCCGGCCATTGGACCCCTTCCTCCCCCGGCACGATTGTGGTCGGAACCTGTACTCGCGGCAACCTTGCGTGTGGCCCGGGGCGGCCTTGATAATGCCGCCAACGAACCGTGGCGGTGACAATCGTCACTCCGCGGGCCACAAACGAAGGGGGAGGGAATGGCGGAGGCGACCTATCCGGTGCCCGGCGATTGGCGCCAGCGCACGTGGTGCGACGATGCCCGCTACCAGGACCTGTATCGCCGTTCGATCTCCAACCCGGAAGGTTTCTGGGCCGAGCAGGCAAAGCGCATCGACTGGATGCGGCCATTTCAACGCGTCAAGAACACCACCTACGACGGTCGGGTATCGATTCGCTGGTTCGAAGGCGGTCAACTGAACGCCAGCGTCAACTGTTTGGATCGCCACATCGCCAAGCGCGGCGATCAAACCGCGATCCTGTGGGAGGGTGACGAACCCACGCAGCACAGGGCCATCACCTATCGCGAGGCCCTCGCCGAGGTGTGCCGCTTCGCCAACGTCCTGAAGCAACTCGGCGCTAAGAAAGGCGACCGGATCACGATCTACATGCCGATGATCCCCGAGGCGGCCTATGCCATGCTCGCCTGCGCGCGGATCGGCGCGATTCACTCGGTGGTGTTCGGCGGGTTCTCACCCGAATCGCTCGCCGGGCGCATCCTCGATTGCGACTCGAACATCGTCATCACCGCAGACGAAGGCGTGCGCGGCGGCAAGCGCATCCCGCTCAAGGCCAACACCGACGAAGCCTTGAAGAAATGCCCGGGGGTCAAACACGTGGTGGTCGTCGAACGCACCGGTGCCAAGGTCGCGATGGTGTCGGGACGCGACGTGCGGTACGCGGAGGCTCGCGCCAAAGCGGCCGATACCTTCGCGCCCGAACCGATGGACGCCGAGGACCCGCTGTTTATCCTCTATACGTCGGGCTCGACCGGCAAACCCAAGGGCGTGCTGCACACGACCGGCGGCTACCTGGTCTACACCTCGATCACGCACCAGTACGTGTTCGATTACCACGATGGCGACGTCTACTGGTGCACCGCGGACGTGGGCTGGGTCACCGGGCACAGCTATATCGTCTACGGGCCGCTGGCCAACGGCGCCATCACGCTGATGTTCGAAGGCGTGCCGAACTACCCCGACTCCTCCCGCGTCTGGCAGGTCTGCGACAAACATAAGGTCAACATTTTCTACACCGCTCCCACGGCCCTGCGCGCGTTGATGCGCGAGGGCGAGGAGCCGGTGCGCCGGACCAAGCGCACCTCGTTGCGCCTGTTGGGGAGCGTCGGCGAGCCGATCAATCCGGAAGCGTGGGAGTGGTACCACCGCGTTGTGGGTGAACGACGCTGTCCGATCGTCGACACCTGGTGGCAGACCGAGACGGGCGGGATTCTGATCACACCGCTCCCCGGCGCGACGACCTTGAAACCGGGCTCGGCGACCCGACCATTCTTTGGGATCAGACCGGCGATCGTCGATGGCGAGGGCAAGGTCCTCGAGGGCGCCACGACCGGAAACCTCTGCATCCTCGACTCCTGGCCCGGCCAGATGCGCACGGTCTACGGCGATCACCAGCGTTTCATCGACACCTACTTCAGCCAGTTCCCGGGGAAATACTTCACGGGGGACGGCTGCCGGCGGGATACGGACGGTTACTACTGGATCACCGGGCGGGTGGACGACGTGATCAATGTCGCCGGCCATCGCCTTGGCACAGCCGAGGTCGAGAGCGCGCTGGTGGGACACACCTCGGTCGCCGAGGCGGCCGTCGTCGGCTTCCCGCACGAGATCAAGGGCCAGGGCATTTATGCCTACGTCACGCTCAAGAAGGGCGTCACTGCGAGCGAAGAGTTGCGCCGCGAACTCGTACAGTGGGTGCGCAAGGAGATCAGCCCGATCGCGCAGCCCGATGTGATCCAGTGGGCGCCGGGACTGCCGAAAACGCGCTCCGGCAAGATCATGCGCCGCATCTTGCGCAAGATCGCCGAGAACGATTTCTCCAACCTGGGCGACACGACGACGCTCGCCGAACCGCAGGTCGTCGAGGAGTTGGTGGCGAACCGCGGGAAGTGAGAGGTCCTCCCCCGCGACGCGGGGGAGGCAGTCCCGCGAAGCGGGACGGAGGGGGCGGCGATCCGCGAACCTTGCGAGGGGTGGAGCGCCAGTTTCGTGCAGCAGTGCGACACCAAACCCCCTCCCGGCGCTTCGCGCCGACCTCCCCCGCGGCGCGGGGGAGGATTCCAAGAACTCTCCCCCCACGTTTGCGTGGGGGGTGGAGCGCCGACGGCGCGACAGCGAGCGAAGCGAGCGTGGGGGGACGCGTCAGAAATCCACGCAAAGGCCTTTGCGTTCCCAGTCGCCGTAGCGCGTTGGTTCGAGGCCCTTGGGGCCGCCGATCTCTTTCGGCCTGTCCACCGCCGTTGCCTTCGCCGCCGGTGCGGGTGGGGGCGGCGCGGCGGGTTTCTCCCCGGTCGGTGTCGGCGTGGCGCGGTTCTTGGCGTCCATGAGTCGCGTCTTTCGTAGCGGCTGCCTATGATAGCGCCATGGGGCGCACCCTGCACGGGACGCCCCCAAGGTTCCGTTTCTCCATGAGTCACGCGCGCACTGCGACCCTGCTTGCCGGCCTGACGAGCGTCCTCTTGGGCGTGGGCGTGACCCTGGCCGGACCATCGGGCGGCCTCGCCGCGCTGTTGCTCTCGGCCCTCGTTCACGGGCTCCTGTTGTGGCGCGCCGAGCGCCTCGTGCTCGGGCGCCTACCGCACATCACGACGACACGCCAGAGCCACCCGGTGCTCCTGAGCCTGGTCGAGCGCCTGGCCCGCCGCGCGGGGATCGAGGCGACGCGCCTTGTCTTGATCGAATCGGACGTGCCCAACGCCTTCGCCATGGTGCCGCGCCAGGGTCTGGTGACGATCGCGCTCACGCGTGGCCTCGTCTCGGTCCTGCGGCGCGAAGAACTGGCGGGCGTGGTCGGCCACGAGTTGGCGCACGCGCTCCGGCGCGATGCGTGGTGGCTGACCATTTCGGCCTTCGCGACCGGCGCCGGCTCGGCGCTCGTCGTTCATGCGGTGCCGATGATGTTCCCGCCGGCCGACCCGGCGACGCCGCTGGCGCTCTTCTGCACGGCGGCGCTCTTGGCCGTGTTGCTGCAAATGGCGATGAGCCGGCAGCGTGAACTCGGCGCCGATGCGCTGGGGGCCAAGCTGTGCGGCACGCCGCTCGCGGTCGCAGGCGCGCTCGAGCGTCTCGAGCGACTGTGGATCGACGACGACCCGCCGCCGTGGCGATTGGGCCACCCGGCGGTGACTCGATTGGTGGGCGCCGGACGACACGCTGTCGCCGATCTGTTCTCGACGCATCCGCCGTCGAGCGAACGCTTGCGCCGCCTCTGGGCCATGGCGGGTGCCGGTGAACGCTGGGGCTGACGGACTGGCGAGTCGGCGCCTCGCACTTGCGCTCCTGCATCGGGTCCTCGCCAAGCACCAGCCGTTCCAGGACGCCTGGGACGCCGCCCTGGCCGATCCGTTGAGACGCCTCAGCAACCTCGATCCCCGCGACCGCGCATTCGTGCGCCTCCTGGTTCTGACCGTGCTGCGCCGGCTGCGCGTCCTCGACCGTCTGATCGATGCACGCTGCGAGCGCCCAAACCTGGCGCCGCCGATCCGGGCGCTGCTGCGCCTGGGTGCCGCCCAGTTGGTCTTCCTGGGCACGCCCGCCCACGCCGCCACGGCGACGACGATGGCGCTCGCCGCGCGCGAGCCCAAGCCTCAGCGCGCGTTCATCAACGCGCTCCTCCGTCGCATCGCCCTCGATTCCGAATCGATCCGTGGCAAACCGCTCGATCGCGACACGCTTCCCGATTGGCTCGCGCGATCCTGGACCGCGGCCTATGGTCCGGAACGCGCCGCGGCCATCGCGATGAGCCTCCTGGCCGAACCGCCACTGGACTTGACGCCCAATGCGGCCCATCCGGACACGGCCTGGCAGACCGCGTTGGGGGGCGCTCCCTTGCCGACCGGATCGATCCGTTGCCGCCACCAGGGCGCGATCGAATCGATCCCCGGGTTCGCCGCAGGCGCGTGGTGGGTGCAGGACGCCGCCGCCGCCCTGCCGGCAAAGCTCCTGGTCAAGAGTCTGGCCCCGAAGGCTTCCGTCGTCGATCTCTGCGCCGCGCCCGGTGGCAAGACGATGCAGCTCGCAGCCGCGGGACTTCTGGTAACCGCGATCGATCGCTCATCCCGCCGCCTCGCCACCTTGGCCGCGAACCTCGCGCGCACCGGCCTCAGCGCCACGTTGGTCGAGGCCGACGCCCTCACCTGGAAGCCGGAGCGCCCGGCCGATGGCGTGCTGCTGGACGCGCCGTGCTCGGCCACCGGCACCTTGCGCCGCCATCCCGACATTGCCTACCTCAAGGACGTCGAGGACGTCGCCGCCCAGGCAGCGCAGCAGCGGCGGTTCGTCATGGCGGCGGCCGGCATGCTGAAGGCGGGCGGAGTCTTGATTTACGCGGTGTGTTCCTTGCAACCCGAGGAGGGCGAGCTGATCGCCGAGTGGGTTCGCCGCGGCGGCGTCGATGGGCTCGAACCCTGGCCGATCAAGGCCACCGAGATCGGCGGCGATCGTGATTGGCGGACTGCGGCCGGCGAGGTCCGGACGTTGCCGTGCCATTGGCGCGACCGCGGCGGCCTCGATGGGTTCTTCGTCGCCCGATTCCGTCGACGCTGAGACGCCCGTCCTTGCAGGCGAATCGGGGAGTTGGTAGAGAGAATCATGACTCGCGCCGTCCGGATCGCCCCTTCGATCCTCGCCGCCGACTTCTCCAAACTTGGTGACGAACTCAAGGCTGTCGAGGCGGCGGGCGCCGACCTGATCCACATCGATGTCATGGACGGGCACTTCGTCCCCAACCTGACCATCGGACCTTCGGTGGTCGCGGCGCTGCGCCCGCACAGCGCGCGACCGTTCGACGTGCATCTGATGATCGCGCCGGTCGATCCGTTGATCCCGGCGTTCGTCAAAGCCGGCGCCGACATCATCACCGTCCACCCGGAAGCCGGTCCGCACGTCCACCGCACGCTGCAACTGATCCGCCAGTCGGGGAAGAAGGCTGGCCTGTCGCTCAATCCCGGCACGCCGGTCGATGTCGTCGATCCGGTGTTGGGCGACCTCGACCTCATTCTCGTCATGACCGTCAACCCGGGCTTCGGCGGCCAGTCGATGATCGCGAGCCAGCTCGACAAGGTGCGGGCCCTGCGCAAACGCATCGACGCGTCGGGCCGCACGATTGCCCTCGAGGTCGACGGCGGTGTTACCGCCGACAACGCGGCCCAGGTGATCGCCGCCGGCGCCGACGTGCTGGTCGCCGGCACCGCAACGTTTGCCGGCGGCCCCGGCGCCTACGCACGCAACATCGCCCGCCTCCGGGGCGGCGCATGACCTCGGACACGGCCGACCTCATCGGCCCGCCTCAGGCGCGCGCCCGACTGGCATCCGCGCGCCAACGGCCGCCGCTCCGGGAGCGGCTGCGCACGTTTTTCTATCGCGGCAAACTGTACCGCGCATGGCTCGACCGCGCGCCGCTGCCGAGCATCCAACATGCCCTACGCGAGCCGTGGCTCGGCCGCCTGTCGACCGCCAACGCGCTGTTCCAAGGGCGTTTCACGTTCCACGGCCATACCGTCCAGGCGCCCAACCGCTCCCCCTGGGCCGTCGAGGAACCCCTATCGTGGTTCGAGGCGCTCCACGGGTTTTCCTGGCTGCGGCACTTCCAGCTCGCGAGCGGTCTCACCTCGCGCCAGCATGCGCGCGAGCTCGTCCGCAGTTGGATCCACGACTTCGGCGACTTCGAACCGTGTGCGTGGCGCGCGCCCGTGTTGGCGCAGCGCGTGCTCGCCTGGTCCATCGCCCACGAGTTCCTGTTGTTCGAGTCGGACGAGTCGTTTCGCCGCGTGTTCAAGAACTCGCTCGCCCGTCAGGCCCGTCACCTGGCGCGGACCGCGCCGCGCGTTCAAGGTCAGGATCGTCTCGACGTGGCGGTCGCCGTGACCCTGGTCGGCGAAACGATGAATCATGGCCGCTGGGCGCGACGCGGGCGGCAGTCGGTCGAAGCGGCCCTCGCGGACGAGTTGCTGGTGGACGGCGGTCACCGTTCGCGCAACCCGCAGCGTACCCATGCCGCCTTGCGAACGCTCGTGACGTTGCGCGACGGGTTGGCGTCGCTCGGGGTCGAGCTGCCGTCGTGGCTGCCGGAGCGGATCGAGGCCACCGCATCCGTGTTGCGCTTGATCCGTCACGGCGACGGAGCGCTCGCGATCTTCCATGGCGCACGCGAGGATGAGCCCCAGCGCCTCGATGAAAGCTTGCGCGTGGCCGAGAGCAAGCCACGGGCGAGCGGGTCGGCCGGCGACAGCGGCTTCGAGCGCCTCACCTGCGGTCGGTTGGTTGCGGTGATCGACACCTCGAGCGCCGGACCATTTCGCTCGCCGCTCGCCTTCGAGCTTTCGATCGGGCGCGACCGCCTGATCGTCAACTGCGGGTGTTATGCCGGCGGGGACGAGGCCTGGGCCCGCGCCGCCGAATCGACCGCCGCGCACTCGACCCTGGGGATCGACGATCGCAACGCCGAATGCGTCGCCGCGAGCGATCCGCTGCTGGCCCAGCCGCTCCGCGGTGAAGAAGGCACGAGCGTTTGGCTCGAGGCGAGCCACATCGGTTACGTGCGACGCTTCGGGCTACGTCATCGCCGACGCCTGCACGCCAGCAAGGACGGCTACGAACTCGTGGGCGAAGACAGCTTGAGCCTCGTGCAATCTGCCGACGGGCGGGCGCCCGCGGGCGTCGATCGTGCGGCGAATGCCACGATCCGGCTGCACCTCCACCCCGGTGTCTCGGCCTCACTGGTCCGCTACGGCAAGGAAGTCCTGATGCGGCTGCCGTCGGGCGCGGGCTGGATGTTCGAAGCGACCCAGGGGGCGCTAGCGCTTGAAGAGAGCGTTTACCTCGGTCAGGCGCCTGAAGCGCGGCGCACGCAGCAGATCGTCTTGACGCTGCCGATTGGCGAAGCGGGGCTGGACGTCACCTGGCGCCTGGCGCGGGTCGAGGACTAGGTCCATTCGAACGCGCGCTAAAGTTCCCAACGCGCCAGATTTTCGGGCAGGCGGACGCGCCGCCACAGACCTTTGACGTCGGCCACAAGTCCACCCGGGCGAACCAGCTGACCGAGCCGCTCGGCCGTCATCGCCTGGTACTCGGCGTGCGCGACCGCCCCCACGACCACGTCGTATCCGGTCGCGCCCGCGAGCGAGGGGAGCAATTTTTCGCCGTAGTGTTCTTCGGCTTCGCCGGCATCGGCCATCGGGTCGTGCACGTCGACGCTGAGCCCAGCCTCGCGCAGACCGCGCACGACGTCGATCACCTTGGTGTTGCGCAGGTCGGGGACGTTCTCCTTGAAGGTGAACCCGAGGACGAGGGCGCGCTTGCCCGTCCCGACCCGCTTGGCGATCTCACGAGCGACGAAGCCGCCCATGCCGTCGTTGATCCGACGCCCCGCGAGAATCACCGCAGGATCGTGGCCGAGTTCGATCGCGCGCGTCGCCAGGTAATACGGATCGACGCCGATGCAATGACCGCCGACCAGGCCGGGCCGAAAGTCGAGGAAGTTCCACTTGGTCTTGGCCGCCGCGAGCACGTCGCTCGCGTTCAAGCCTAGGCGATGGAAGATCATCGTCACTTCGTTGATGAAGGCGATATTGATGTCGCGCTGGGCGTTCTCGATGACCTTGGCGGCTTCCGCCGTTTTGATGCTCTTGGCGCGAAACACGCCGCCCGTCGTGACGGCGCCATAGACCTTGGCGAGCGTCTCGACGACGGCGTCTGTTTGCCCGGCGATCACCTTGGTGATGCGATCGACGGTATGTTCGCGATCACCCGGATTGATACGTTCGGGCGAATAGCCGAGGAAGAAATCCCGACCAGCCTCGAGGCCGGACTCGCGCTCCAGAATCGGCCCACAGATGTCCTCGGTAACGCCGGGATACACCGTGCTCTCGAACACGACGATGGCGCCCTTGCCGAGGTGGCGACCCACCGTGATCGACGCCGCGCGCACCGGTCCCAGATCGGGCTGGTTGGCGTCATCGACCGGTGTCGGCACCGTGACGATGTAGAGGTCGTGACTCTCGAGGCACGCCGGATCGGCCGTTACGACGAGCGCGCTGGTCCTGAGCGCATCGGTCGGCACCTCGCCGGTACGATCGTGCCCCGCTGCGATTTCGGCCACGCGACCCAGGGCGATGTCGAACCCAACGACGACGAAGTGTCGCGCCAGAGCGACGGCGAGGGGCAGGCCGACATAGCCCAGCCCAATGACGGCGATCTTTAGGGAATTGGTCATGCGGGTGCGGCGCTTCGTACCGGCCGGGGTCGGCGCTGTCAAACCGGCCTCGTCCACACCCAGGTTTCGCTTGACGGCGCCACGCCGGCGATGCGACACCTAGAGTGTTCATGGCGTGAACACTGTCGACGAATTGTCCGCCACCATCGCGGTCGTCGCGCCAAACGGCCATCAACGCGTTGTCTCACTGAGGATTTCCAGCCTGACCTCCAAGCCGAGAATCGCCGTCGCGGGATGCGGGTACTGGGGGCGCAACCTCGTCCGCAACATGGCCAAGGCCGGAGTCTTGGCCGCGGTGTGCGACAGCAATCGAACGTTGCGCGAGGCGATCGCCACCGAATTCCAGGCTCCGGGTCGCGAGTGGTCCGAGGTTCTGGCCGATCCGACGATCGCCGGCGTGGTGATCGCGGCGCCGGCCGTGCACCACGCGACGCTCGCCCGCGAGGCGCTCGACGCCGGTAAGCACGCGTTCGTCGAGAAGCCGCTCGCGCTCGACGAGCGCGATGCCGAGGCGTTGTGCGACCTTGCGGCGGCCAAGGGGCGCACGCTGATGGTGGGCCACCTGCTGCAATACCACCCGGCGTTCCTGAAATTGAAGGAACTCGTGTCGGCCGGTCGGCTCGGGCGTCTGCAGTACATCTACTCGAATCGGCTGAACCTGGGGAAGGTCCGCCGCGAAGAGAACATCCTGTGGAGCTTCGCGCCGCACGACATTTCCATGATCCTGTCGCTTGCTGGCGACATGCCGCAGACCGTGATCGCGACCGGGGCCGCGTACTTGCATCGCGAGATCGCCGACGTGACGACGACGCATTTGACGTTCGCCTCGGGCCTCAATGCCCACGTCTTCGTGTCCTGGCTGCACCCGTTCAAGGAACAGAAGCTGGTCGTCGTCGGCGACCGCGGCATGGCCGTGTTCGATGATGGCCGCCCGTGGGCGGAAAAAGTCCTGCTCTACCCGCACCGCGTCGATTGGAAGGACGGCCAGCCGGTGCCCAATCGCGCCGAAGCCGAGCCCGTCGTTCTCGACGAAGCCGAGCCGCTCGCGCTCGAATGCGCGCATTTCCTCGACTGCATCGCCGGCCGGACGACACCCCGCACCGATGGCGAGGAAGGGACGCGGGTGCTTCGCGTGTTGCGCGCAGCCGATCGATCGATCCAGGAGAAACGCCCGATCGCGCTCGCGGCGGCGAGCGCTGCGCCAAGCGCCCATCCCGGCGCAACGATCCACCCGACCGCGTTCGTGGACAGCCCGGCCCAAATCGGCGCCGGCACCAAGATTTGGCACTTCAGTCACGTGCTCGGACATACCAGCATCGGGCGCGACTGCGTCATCGGCCAGAACGTGATGATTGGGCCACGGGTCTCCGTGGGTGATCGCTGCAAGATCCAGAACAACGTCAGCATCTACCAGGGCGTGACGCTCGAGGACGGCGTGTTCTGCGGCCCCTCGATGGTGTTTACCAACGTGCTCAACCCGCGCGCCGAGGTCGAGCGCAAGAACGAGTTCCTGCCGACCCTGGTCAGGCGCGGCACGACCATCGGCGCCAACGCGACGATCGTCTGCGGTACGACGCTCGGCGCCTACAGCTTCATCGCCGCCGGCGCCGTGGTGACCAAGGACGTGCCCGATCACGGCCTGATGGCCGGCGTACCGGCGCGGCGGATCGGCTGGGTGTCGCATGCCGGGGAACGCCTGGGCGAAGACTGGACGTGCCCGCGCACCGGGCAACGCTATCGCGAACGACAGGGACGACTGGAGGAGATCACGTGACCGCCGCCGCGAAACCCGCCTCGGTGATGCCCCCGATCGCCTTCGTCGATCTCGCTGCGCAGCGCAAACGCATCGGGGGGGCGATCGACGCCGCCGTCGTCAAGGTTCTCGCCCACGGCCAGTACATCATGGGTCCCGAAGTGGCCGCCCTCGAACGGGCGTTGGCGGCGTTCTGTGGCGCCAAACACGTCGTGAGCTGTGCGAGCGGCACCGACGCCCTGGTGCTGCCGCTGATGGCCTACGGCATCGGACGCGGCGACGCGGTCTATGTCCCGAGTTTCACGTTCGCGGCCTCGGCCGAGGTCGTCGCCCTGGTGGGCGCGACGCCCATCTTCGTCGACGTGCTCGCCGACAGCTTCAACCTCGACCCCGCGAGCCTCGCCGAGGCGATCGAGGGGACGCCCAAGCACTTGAAGCCGAGGGCCGTTATGCCAGTCGACCTTTTCGGCCAACCCGCCGATTACAATGCGATCGAGGCAATCGCGCGCGATCGCAACCTGATCGTGATCTGCGATGCGGCCCAGAGCTTCGGCGCCAGCTACCGCGGACGCAAGGTGGGCAGCATCGGCCACGTCACCGGAACGAGTTTCTTCCCGGCCAAGCCGCTCGGTTGTTACGGCGACGGTGGGGCGGTCTTCACCGACGACGAGGCGCTCGCCCATCGCATGCGCTCGCTGCGCGTCCACGGACAGGGCAGCAACAAATACGAAAACGTAGCGATCGGCCTGAACGCCCGCCTCGATACGATCCAAGCCGCGATCCTGATCGAAAAACTCAAGATCTTCCCCGAGGAGATTGCCGCACGCGACGCCGTCGCCACGCGCTATCAACGGGGTCTCGGCAATGCCGTCGCCACACCTCCGGTGCTGCCAGGCAACACCTCGGTATGGGCGCAATACACGGTCAAGCTCGGCGATCGCGACCGGCTGGCCAATACCCTCAAAGCTGCCGGTGTGCCCACCGCGGTCTACTACCCCGCCCCGCTACACCGTCAGCCGGCATATCGCGACTTTCCCTCGGCGCCAGGCGGAGCGCCGGTTTCGGACGATCTCTCGCGCTCGGTTTTGAGCCTGCCCATGCACCCCTACCTGGAGACGACCACCCAGGACCGCATCGTGGCGGCGGTGCGCGGGGCGCCGTAGCGGCGACGTGGTGAGCGCCTCGATCGGGGACGATCAACGCTTCGCCTTCGGCGAGAATTGGCGACTTTTTCTCGAGACCATCGACGAGGCTCGAATCACGGCGGCCGAGCGTTCGCTGCGCTCGATGCTGCAGGTCGACCGACTCGACGGTCGATCGTTTCTCGATATCGGTTGCGGCAGTGGGCTGTTCTCGCTCGCCGCCCGTAACCTCGGGGCGACCGTGCATTCCTTCGATCGCGACCCGCGGTCCGTCGCATGCGCTGAAGAATTGAAGCGACGCTACCGCAGCGCCGACGCACAGTGGACGATCACCGTCGGCGATGCCCTCCTCGAGGCGAGCGGTCCGACCTACGACGTGGTCTATTCCTGGGGGGTGCTGCACCACACCGGGGACCTGTGGCGCGCCCTCGAACTCGCCGGACGACGCGTCAAAGGGGATGGGCATCTCTTCGTCGCGCTCTACAACGACCAGGGCTGGCTCAGCCGTTACTGGTCGCTCGTCAAACGCCTCTACGGCAGCGGTGGGATCGGGCGAGCGATTGCCGTCGCTGTCCATGCCCCGTACTTCGTCGGCTTGCGCTCGTTGCTCCGTTTGCTCCGCAGGCAAGGTCCACTGCCCCGTGGCATGTCGCTGTGGCGCGATTTGCACGATTGGCTCGGCGGCTGGCCGTTCGAGGTCGCCTCGCCAGCAGCCGTCGTACGTTTCTGCCGTGAACGCGCGTTGATTCCGGTTCGCGTCTTGACCGCCGGTCGACGCCACGGCTGCAACGAGTTCGTCTTCCGTCGAAGTGATCTGGGCTGATCATGTGCGGAATCGCCGGAGTCCTGGACTTTCGCCGACGTTGGACGCCCGAGCAGCTCGGCCGGCTGGCCCAGACCATGGCCGACACCATGGTCCATCGCGGACCCGACGATTCGGGGGTGTGGAGCGCCCCCGGCGTCGGCTTCGGTCATCGTCGGCTGTCGATCATCGATCTGTCGCCGACGGGCCATCAGCCGATGATCGCGGCGAGCGGCCGCCATGTGATCTGTTACAACGGCGAGGTCTTCAACGCCGACGACCTCAAGCGCGATCTCGAAGCGCGGGGTGTTCGGTTTCGTGGCCATTCCGATACCGAAGTGATCCTCGAAGGCTGCGCCGCCTGGGGTGTCGAGGCCTGCGTGCGACGCCTCATCGGGATGTTTGCCTTCGCCTATTGGGATGGCGAAGAACAGGCCCTGTGGCTCGTGCGCGACCGCCTGGGCATCAAACCGCTCTACTGGGCGCGCACCGAGGGTGGCCTCGTATTCGGCTCGGAGCTGCGCAGTCTGCGCGCCCATCCCGACTTCCGCGCCGTCGTCGATCGCCGCGCCGTCGTCGAACTCCTCCGCTACAACTACGTGCCCGGCGACTGCGCGATCTTCGCCGGCACCGAAAAGCTGAAGCCGGGTCACTGGTTGCGCGTCGCCGAGGACGGCGCGGTGACGTCGGGTTGCTTCTGGGACCTGCGCGCCATCATCGCGGAATCCTTGCCGCGAAAGCCGGTGAGCGAGGCCGAAGCGGTGGAGCGCACCGAGGCGTTGATGAGCGACGCGGTCCGGCGGCGGCTGGTGGCCGACGTGCCGCTCGGGGCCTTCCTTTCGGGCGGTATCGACTCGAGCACCGTGGTCGCGCTGATGCAGAAGCACAGCAGCCAACGGGTCAAGACATTTACCGTCGGCTTCGACGTCGGGGCCTATGATGAGTCCGCCCATGCCGCTGCGGTCGCGGCTCACCTCGGGACCGAACACACGATGTTGCGGACCGACGGCCCCGCCGCGCGCGCCCTCGTTCCGGCGATTGCCGATTGGTTCGACGAGCCGTTTGCCGATGCCTCGCAGGTCCCCACCTACCTCGTCTCGCAGCTCACCCGGCGCCACGTCACGGTGGCCCTCTCGGGCGACGGCGGCGATGAGTTGTTCGCGGGCTACACCCGCTACCTCTGGACCCATGATTTGCGCCGCTCGCTCTCTCCTTTGCCGCACCCCGTTCGGCGGCTGGGGGCCCAGGCCTTGAAGCTGTTCCCACCACACGTCTGGGACCAGATGGCGCGACTGTTGCCGAAGAAGATTCGGCCACCGCAGTTCGGCGAACGGCTGCACAAGGTGGCCGACATCATGCCGGCGACCTCGGTCGACGAGATCTACCGCCGCTTGACGTCCGTTTGGCTCGAGCCGGAGCGCGGCGTCCTCCAGGGTATGCCCGGGCGTACCGTCGAGCCCCCGCCGTTCCCCGATCCGACCGACCGGATGCAGTATCTCGACACCGTGGGGTACCTGCCGGACGACATCCTGACGAAGGTCGACCGCACGAGCATGGCGGTGAGCCTCGAGGCGCGCGTGCCCCTACTCGATCACCGTCTGGTCGAACTCGTCTGGCAGTTCCCTCCGGAGATCAAGATCCGTCACGGCCAGGGCAAGTGGCTGCTGCGCCAGATCCTCTACAAACACGTGCCCCGCGCCTTGATGGAACGCCCGAAACAAGGCTTCGCTGCGCCGATCGGAGACTGGTTGCGCGGCCCGTTGCGCGACTGGGGCGAAACGCTGCTCGACGAACGTCGGCTGCGCCAGGAGGGATACTTCGAACCAGCCGCGTTGCGGACATTGTGGGACGAACACCAGAGTGGCCGGCGCAATCGACAGTATCAGCTCTGGGGACCGTTGATGTTCCAGGCTTGGCTCGAACGCTGGCGGCCGGCGGCCCCATGACCGTGCGACTCCTGATGGTGCTGAACGATGCGCCGTTCTTCGTCTCGCATCGTCTGCCCATCGCGCGGGCCGCCAAGGCGGCGGGGATCGAAGTCCACATCGCCGTTCGCCACGACGAAGAGGCCGTGGCCGTGATGCGACGCGAGGGCTTCACCCACCACGACCTGCCGCTCGAGCGCGGTTCGCGACGCTTGGGCGGCGAACTCGCGTTGATCGCCACGCTGTGGCGGCTGATGCGCGACCTGAAGCCCGATGTCGTGCATGCGGTCACGATGAAGCCGGTGATCTACGGCGGCTTCGTCGCGCGGCTGCTCGGTGTCCCGGCGGTGGTGCATGCGATCACCGGTCTCGGCTATCTGTTCCTGATCGAAGGGCTCGGCGCCCGCCTGCAGCGCTTTCTGGTCAAAACGCTCTATCGATTTGCGTTGGGACACGGTAACAGCCGCGCGATCTTCCAGAACCCCGATGACCTCGGCCTGTTTCGCGCCAGCCATCTCGTCGACGACCGTCGCGTCCGCATGATCAAGGGCTGCGGGATCGACATGACCCGCTATCAGCCCTTGCCCGAACCTCCTGGACCGGTGGTCGTGACCTTCCCGGCACGCATCCTGGGCGACAAGGGCGTCCACGAGTTCGTCGGCGCGGCGCGACAACTTCGTGCCGAGGGCGTCGCAGCGCGCTTCGTCCTGGTCGGCCGGACGGACCCGGACAACCCCACCGACGTGGGCGAAACGGGCATTCGCGCCTGGGAGCGGGAGGGAATCGTCCAGTGGCAGGGCTATTCGCGCGACATGGTCGAAACTTTCCGCCAGTGCCACATCGTGTGCATGCCGTCCTACCGCGAGGGCTTGCCGCGGGTATTGATCGAGGCCGCGGCTTGCGGACGAGCGATCGTGACTGCCGATGTGCCGGGTTGCCGCGAGGTCGTTCGCGAGGGCGAGAACGGCTTTCTCGTGCCGGTTCGCGACACCGAGGCAACGGCCGTGGCTTTGCGGCGGCTGATCCTGGACGAGACCCTGCGTCAGCGAATGGCGGCCCGCGGCCGGGCGATGGTCGAACACGAGTTTTCCGAACCGGAGTTCGTCGCCCGTTCCTTTGCGGTCTATCGCGAGGTCTGTCCGGCATTTCCCGCCGCGACGGGCACTCATCCCTGACAGCATTTTGGTATAAGCGGCCATGCACTGGCCGACGTTGATGATCGCCGGGATCGCCTTTCTCGCTGCTGCCGCAGCGACCCGCTTCTTCATTCCCGTGCTCAAGGCGATGGCGGTCCTCGATCATCCCAACGATCGCTCCAGTCACGAGACCGCAACCCCCCGCGGCGCCGGTCTGGCGATCGTCGCCGTCGTCGCATCGGCGTGGCTGGCGCTGGCGATCGATGGCGAAACCGATGAGCTTTGGCGCATCGCCGGCTTGATCGCCGCCGCGATCGTGCTGACCGTGATCTCCTGGGTCGACGATCGTCGCGGCCTGCCCGCCATTCGCCGCCTCGTCGTTCAGGCCGTTGCCGTCACGGCGGGCCTCTTGGCGCTCAGTGAGCCAGGGCGCACGTTTCAAGGCCTCCTTCCCCTCCCGCTCGACCTCGCGCTCACAGCATTGCTCTGGCTGTGGTTCGTCAACCTCACGAACTTCATGGATGGAATCGACGGCATCACCGGCGTCGAACTCGGCGCTATCGCCGCGGGCATGATCGTGCTCGCCGTCCTCGGCAGCGCAGGCACACTCGACGTCCTCGGCATCTATTCTGCCGGCCTGTTCGGGGCCGTCGCCGGGTTCCTGGTGTGGAACTGGTCGCCGGCCAAGGTGTTCTTGGGCGATTCCGGCAGCGTGCCGCTCGGGTTTCTGACCGGTTGGTTGTTGCTCGAACTCGCCGCCGCTGGTGCGTGGGCCGCCGCGCTGATCTTGCCCGCCTATTACCTGGGCGACGCCACGATCACGCTCCTCCGCCGGATCCTGCGGCGTGAGCGCCTCACCCAGGCCCACCGATCACACTTCTACCAGCAGGCGGCGCAGCGATGGCAGTCCCATGCCCGCGTGTCGCTCGTGATCCTCGCCCTCAACGCGATCTTGATCGCTCTGGCGGCGTGGTCGTCCATACAACCGTGGTGGGCGCTCGTGCTCGCAACCGCTTCGACCCTCGCGGTGTTCGCCGTGTTTCGCGATCGGGCCGGGGACAAGCCATGACACCTCCAGGAACGATGCCTTCTGGCTGGCTACCGGCGCGACGCATCCTCGTCGTGGCGTTCCACGACGTATTCATGGCCGCGCTCGCGTTCGAGATCACGGTGTGGCTGCGCTACCTCACCTACGGTAGCCCGCAGGAGGTGTTCTTTCTCTGGGAAGGCACCTTGCTGTTTGCCGCGATCGCCGCGGTCACCTTCTGGTGGAACGGCCTCTATCGCGGCATCTGGCACTACGCCTCGCTCTCCGACCTATGGGCCATCGCCCGGGCCGTGACGTTCGCGATACTCGCCTTCCTGCCGATCATGTTTGCCCTGACGCGCCTCGACGCCTTTCCGCGCTCGGGCGTGTTCATCCTGTGGCCGGTGCTGTTCGTGCTGCTCGGCGGGCCCAGGCTTCTGTACCGGCTGCTCAAGGACCGAAATCTCAACGCCGTGTTCGAGCGGAACGACCAGCGCGTTCCCGTGCTGCTTGTCGGCGCCGGGGACTTGGCTGAAACATTCCTGCGCGAAATGAGCCGACCCCGAAGCGCCTATCGCGTCGTCGGCATCGTCGATGACAAGCCCGGTCGAGTCGGTCGCGACATCCGGGGCATCCGCGTGCTCGGCACCCTGAGCGACGTTCCGTCGGTCGCCGACGCGCTGACCAAGCGCGGACGGCGACCACAACGCATCATTGTCGCGACCGATCGCCTCGACCCGGCGGTCCTGTCTGCTCTGGTCGATCGTGGGCGGGAACTCGGCATGGCCGTTGCGCGACTCCCCCGCCTGACCGAGTTCGCCGAGGACAATGCGGGGCGTGTCGCGTTTCACGGCGGCAGCGCCCAGATTCGGCCCGTGGCGGTCGAGGATTTGCTCGGCCGCCCGCAGCGCGTACTGGATCGCGCCGCCATGCAAGCGCTGATCGGTGGGCGCACGGTGTTGGTGACCGGGGCTGGCGGCACGATCGGCTCGGAACTCTGCCGCCAGATCGCGGCTTTGGCGCCGCGGCGTCTCGTACTGGTGGACCACGGCGAATACGCGCTCTACTTGATCGATCTCGAGATGGCCGAGGGGTTCTCGAACCTGCCCCGCCGAAGTGTTCTCGCCGACGTGCGCGACCCGCTCCGCGTCTCGGCGATCCTCGCCGAGGAACGTCCCGACGTCGTGTTCCACGCCGCCGCGTACAAGCATGTGCCCTTGTCCGAGGCCAATCCCGAAGAGGCCGTGCTGACCAATGTCCGGGGCACGCAGGCGGTGGCGGAGGCCTGCGGTCGGCAGGGGATCACCACCATGGTCCTGGTGTCGACCGATAAGGCGGTCGATCCGACGAGCATTATGGGCGTCTCCAAGCGTGTCGCCGAACTGTGTTGCCAGATCGCGAGCACGGCGTTTCCGAAGACTCGCTTCGTCACTGTGCGGTTCGGCAACGTCCTCGGATCGACCGGGTCGGTGGTTCCCCTCTTCCAACGTCAGATTGCTGCCGGCGGTCCGGTCACCGTGACCCACCCCGAAGCGACCCGCTATTTCATGACGACGCGGGAGGCCGTGGAACTCATCCTGCAGGCCAGCGCGTCTCACGACGCGAACGGCGCAGCACGCGTGTATGTCCTCGACATGGGCGAGCCGATCAAGATCGTCGATCTTGCCCGCCAGATGATTCATCTCGCCGGCCTGCGCCCCGAACGCGACATCGTGATCACGTACAGCGGGTTGCGTCCGGGGGAAAAGCTGCACGAACGGCTGTTCAGCGAGCGGGAGCCGCCGGTCAAGACCTCGCACGACGGCATCCTGCTCGCTGCAGCGCCAGCGGTCGATGCAGGGAAACTCGTCGGCACGATCGACCGGCTGATCGAGGCCGCCCGCCACCACGACGCGGCCGCGACGCTCGTCCTGCTACGTGAAATTGTTCCCGAATATCGGGCTCGAGACGCCTAGCGGTGGGCGACTGCGGCGACGCCCGGTTTTACGCTATGGTGCGGCGCTCACCGCCGACCGCCACTCCGAGGTAATCCATGTCCGAGACCCCGATCAAACGGGCGCTTCTTTCCGTGTCCGACAAGAGCGGCCTGATCGATTTCGCGAAGGCGCTCGCCCGCCACGGGGTCGAGTTGGTCTCGACCGGGGGGTCGGCACGGACGTTGCGTGACGCGGGGCTCGCCGTGCGCGAGGTCGCCGAACTCACGGGCTTCCCGGAGATGCTCGACGGACGGGTCAAGACCCTGCACCCCAAGGTGCACGGCGGACTCCTTGGCCGGCGCGACAAAGCCGACCACCGCGACGCCATGGCGCAACACGGCATCGGCGCCATCGACCTGGTCGTCGTCAATCTCTACCCGTTCGAGGCGACGGTCGCAGCCGGAGCGGCCTTCGACGATTGCATCGAAAACATCGACATCGGCGGCCCGGCGATGATCCGCTCCGCGGCCAAGAACCACGCCTTCGTGACGGTCCTGGTCGACCCGGCGGACTACCCCGCGGTCTCGAGCGAGATGGAGCGATCGGGTGGCGCCACCTCGCCGGAACTTCGCCGCAGGCTCGCGGCCAAGGCCTACGCCCGAACCGGCGCCTACGATGCGGCAATCGCCGGTTGGTTCGCCGGCCAACTCGGGGAGATGTTCCCCGAACGTCTGGTGGTTGCCGGAGAGCGCCGTCAGTTGCTGCGCTACGGCGAAAACCCGCACCAACAGGCCGCGTTCTATGTCACCGGCGAGCGACGCTTCGGCATCGCAACGGCCGAGCAGGTGCAAGGCAAAGAACTCTCCTACAACAACCTCAACGACACCGACGCCGCCTTCGAACTGGTGGCCGAGTTGGCCGGTTTCCAGAAGCCCGCCGTGGCCATCATCAAACACGCCAACCCGTGCGGCGCGGCGCTGGGGGATTCCCTCGTTACCGCCTATCGCAAGGCGCTCGCTTGCGATCCGGTGAGTGCCTTCGGCGGAATCGTCGCGTTCAACGGTCCGATCGACGGGGCAACGGCGGAGGAGGTCACCAAGGTTTTTACCGAGGTCGTCATCGCTCCGGCCGCCGATGCCGACGCCCGGGCCGTCTTCGCCAAAAAGAAGAACCTGCGCCTGCTCGTGACCGGCGGGTTGCCCGATCCCGGTGCCGCGGGGATGACGCTGCGCACGGTGGCCGGTGGTTACCTGTTGCAAAGCCGCGACGCGGGCCGGGTTCGGGCGAGTGAACTGAAGACTGCGACGAAACGGGCGCCGTCGCCGCGCGAGCTCGAGGACCTGTTGTTCGCCTTTGCCGTCGCCAAGCACGTCAAGTCGAACGCCATCGTCTATGCCCGCGAGCAGGCAACCGTCGGGATCGGCGCCGGTCAGATGAGTCGGCTCGACTCTTCGCGCATCGCCGCGCGCAAGTCGGACGATGCCGCCAAGGCCATGGGCCTTCCCGTGCCTCTCGCCAAGGGATCGGTGGTGGCATCGGACGCGTTTTTCCCGTTTGCCGATGGTCTACTCGCGGCCGCTGAAGCGGGCGCCACCGCCGTGATCCAGCCCGGCGGCTCGATGCGCGACGACGAGGTCGTGGCTGCCGCCGACCAGGCGGGATTGGCCATGGTGCTGACGGGCATGCGCCACTTCCGCCACTAGTTCACCGTTGCGTTAACCGGAATCTTGCGGGCGCCCGTTCTGCGCCTGCGCTAGACTGCGCGGCGGGCCATTCGCGCCCGTCAACAATCCGCGACGCGCCAGATAGGAGTCAGGGGGCAAGCATGTCCGAGCCAGTGTCGATCGATACCTTCATGGAGGGTGTGAAGAAGCGGAACCCGGGCGAGACCGAGTTCCATCAGGCGGTCTTCGAGGTCGCCTCGACCATCTTCCCCTACATCGCCGACAAGCCGATCTATCACAAGTGGGAGATCATGCGGCGCATCGCCGAGCCGGATCGCATCGTCAGCTTTCGCGTTTGCTGGCAGGACGATGCCGGCCACATCCGGGTCAACCGCGGTTACCGTATTCAGAACAACAATGCGATCGGCCCCTACAAGGGTGGGATTCGTTTTCACCCGTCGGTCAACCAGTCGATCCTGAAGTTCCTGGCGTTCGAGCAGACGTTCAAGAACAGCCTCACCGGCCTGCCGATGGGGGGTGGCAAAGGTGGTTCGGACTTCAACCCCAAGGGCAAGTCCGATGCCGAGGTCATGCGTTTCTGCCAATCCTTCATGACCGAGTTGTTCCGTCACATCGGCGACGACATCGACGTGCCGGCCGGCGACATCGGCGTCGGCGGACGCGAGATCGGCTACATGTTCGGCCAGTGGAAACGCCTGACAAACCGCTTCAACGGCGTGCTCACCGGCAAAGGTCTCGAATACGGCGGCAGCCTGATCCGCCCCGAAGCGACCGGCTATGGCTGTGTCTACTTCCTCGAGAACATGCTCAAGCACGATCTGAAGGCCGAGATCGAAGGAAAGACGGCGCTCGTATCTGGCTCGGGCAACGTCGCCACGTTCGCCGCGCAGAAGATCAATCACCGCGGCGGTAAGGTGCTGACACTCTCCGACTCGGACGGCTTCATCTACGACCCCAAGGGAATCGATCTGAAGAAGATCGACTGGGTGATCGACCTCAAGACCAAGCGCCGCGGCCGCATTGCGGAATACGTCAAGGAATTCGGCGGCGAATTCCACGCCGGAAAGAAGCCCTGGGGCCTCAAAGCGGATGTCGCATTGCCTTGCGCCACCCAAAACGAGATCGGCATCGAAGACGCCAAAGTCATGATCAAGAACGGCGTCAAAGCCGTGTCCGAGGGCGCCAACATGCCGACCTCGCAGGACGCGACGCACGCGTTCCTCGAAGCCAACGTCCTGTTCGGGCCGGCCAAGGCCGCGAACGCCGGTGGTGTATCGGTTTCGGGCTTGGAGATGAGCCAGAACGCCGCCCACATCACCTGGAAAGAGGGCGAGCTTCAGAAGATGCTCCGCGACATCATGGATGGCATCCACGGAAAATGCGCGCAGTACGGGCAGGTCAAAGGTAAGAAGTACGTCGACTACGTCCAAGGCGCCAACGTCGCCGGATTCGTCAAAGTGGCGGACGCGATGCTTGCCTTTGGCGTCGTCTAACCGTCCCGCGACGTTCGACCGAAAAAGGGCGCGCCCCGCGGCGCGCCCTTTTTCATGCGGTCTCGATTAGCTGCTGAAGTGCGCCAGACCCGGGGTTGCGCACCATCATGGCGCGACGACGGCCCAGAACGGGAAACTCGACGTCTTCGATCGGTGCAAACACCTTGGCGTCGACGGTGCGGCACGCCGCAGCCGCCGCATCGAGATCGGCAACCTCGAAACTCTGGGCGAGATAGCCGACGTTGGGCGGCACCGCCAGCGCGACGAGGTCGGCGGGTTCATGATTGAGCGCCTGCGCCAGTGCGATCTGGCCGTAACGATGCGCGCCTTGCAGGAACGTCCAGTGCGTGCGCTGTTCTGGCGGGCCCAAGGGCTCGTCGATGACGATCGCCATGCCGAGCACCTCGGTGAAGAAGTGGACCGCCTTTTCGCGGGAACGAACGCCCTGGGCGGAAGTGACCACGGGGGAGAAGCCCCGGCGCGTGGTGCCGTGTTCGAGAAAAAATTTGCGCGTCTGGCCGATGCGCGAGGTTTCATCGTCGCTGTCCAGTTGAATGAGGTTGACGATGACGCCGTCGGGCCCCTCGCACAACACTCCGGTCTCGCGGCCGACGCTGAGTTCGTGGGTTTTGGGCGGCCACCAGAACTCGTACCCCTTGCCCGAAAGCTCCCGATAGGCCGCTTTCACGTCGCGAACGTAGAAATTCACGTTCATGAGCCCAATCAGCGTGCGTTCCAGGCCTTCGCGGACCAGACGCCGACGTCGCTCCTTGAAGTCGAGAAGCATGACGCGTCCGACGGCGTGGTCGGCCGCTTGGAGAAGCACCACGGTGGCCGTGGTCTCGGGCGCAACCCGCCAATGACGCGCAAACGGTAGACCCCGCCAGGAGCCTTGATACAGCACGTCCATGCCAATGATGCCGCGATAGAACGCCAGCGATTCCGCCAGGTTCTCCACGCCGATCACCGCCATGCCAAGCGTCGCGCCGGACTGCCCAGCGGTTACCACCGCTACCCCCTCGGTAACCAACCGCCGATCCCCAGTGACCAGTGTGGGCATCGACCCCCTTTGTTTGCAAGCAAGACGCGAGTCACAAACTCGTTTTTCGCGTCAGTGCCGTAGGACTGCGTATTGTCTGGGGAGCGGCCCCCTGATAATGGTCCGCCCTGCTTTTCCAGGGGGTTTCATGCGTTCTTTCCTTGTTGCGGCGCTGGCGCTGCTCGCCGTTTCAGCCGTACCGGCCTCGGCGCTCGAGTATGGCGATCACAAGCTCGCGCTGACCGTGGGCGCTACCACGGACTAAGCGTTCCGCGGCATCACGCAGACGGGCGGAGAGCCCGCAGTCCAGGCTGCGATCGACTATTCGCACGCGAGCGGGGTCTACGTCGGAGTTTGGACCTCGCGCATCGACTTCAACGATGCCGACGGTGGACGGTTCGAGATCGACTACTACGCCGGCTACAAGGGCACTTGGCGAAAGTTCGGCTACGAGATCGGCGGCATCTATTACGACTACCCTGGTGCAGCCGACTCGCGCGGTTATGACTACGTCGAAGCGAAGTTCGGTCTGTCCTACGACATGGGGTTCGGCAGCGTGACCGGCTCGGTCAACTACTCGCCCAACTTCTACGCCGACTCCGGCGACGCCTATTACTACCTGTTGGCGACCTCGATCCCGCTCCCCGAGTCCTTCCAGGTCTACGGGCTGAAGCCGATCTTCATCGGCGAAATCGGCCGCCAGTACGTCAAGGACAACACCGCATTCACCACGCCCGACTACACCCAGTGGAACGCCGGAATCGCCGTGCCGGTGTTCGGCTTCGACTTCAAGCTGCAGTATCAGGATACGAGCCTGAGCGATCGCGAATGTTCCAATTCGAACAACTGCGGCGCCAGGGTGCTGTTCTCGATCTCCAAGACCTTCTAGCTAAGGCAAAACCGCACCGGAAAGGGGCGCCCGTCGGGCGCCCTTTTTTTGTCAGCGGTCGAAGAACTTCAGGAACACCCCCGCGTAATCGATCCGGTCGTTGGGCAGCAACGCCCATTCCGTGTTTGGTGTCGCCTCATGGGCCCGCCGGCTGTCGCCAAAATTCGGATCCCATGATGGCGATCCGATCAACGTCGGCACCTTCACCCTCTTGAGCGCGTCCCCGGTCGCATACGCGAAATGCGCCCGGTAGTGGTGATGGTACATGGTGCCGGCCTTCAGCATGGCGACGACCCGGTTGTGCACGAACACGGGATCGACCATCGGTTCCTGCCAGATGATGCCCTTGCGCGTGCGTTCGTACCACGGCCAGTAGATGCTCTGGTCGCGCATGGCGTGCCAACACTTGATGAGATAGCCGCCGTACCAGTCGGGCTCGATCGGGAAGGTGTATTTTTCGTATAGCTCCTTGGCGAACGTTGCGTCGAAATAGAGAACGCTCGACATCGCCAGGTGTTTGACCGTCGCCGACCGCTGTAGTGCAAGATCGAGCATCACCGAACCGCCGCCCCACATGCCGTAGGCGTCGACTTCCTTGAGTCCGAGGGAATCGAGCGCCTGCCCGACGACCTCGGCGTATCGAGGCACCGTCACGTTGTTCGTGCCGATCGTGTTGTCGGACTCGCCGTTGCCCGGAAGATCGAAGGCGAACGCCGGCCGCTTGCCCATGAAACCGGTTGTGGCGCGGTCGACGATGCGGTTGTCCGAAGCCGCGTCGTGTTGCACGAGGACGGGACGTCCCGTGCCACTGTCCGTGCGACGAACGTGCAGTTGCCCGCCCACGACATCGACGTAGTCCTGATAGGGCCGATCGGAAAGCGGCTTGGGTCGCACGGGCGCCGGAGCCTCGCCCTTGGCGAAGCGCTTCAGTTCGTTGAGCACGAATGGCGCGACCGCGGCGCGATCGGGCCCGATGCGTTTGACCTCGACGTTGGCTGGCAGATTTTTGGGCAGCCGATCGAGGTGCTTGACCAACGTGTCCCAGTCGGAGGCGCAGATCACGACGGGTGTCGTGAAGCGCATCGCCACTTGATCCCCCGCATAAGCGAACGCCGCCCCGTAGGGCTTGCGATATGCGTCGCCTGCCCGCAGCCATTCCATGGCGTTCCAGTGGATGACGTCGAGCGGCGGCAGATCACGATCGGCGCGCCCGGCGAGCGAAGCGCGGTACCACGGGAAAAAGATGAACTGTTCGCGGATGCGCGACCACAGGAGCGCGAGATGTCCTCCGTCCCACCGCGGCGCGATCGACACCAGGTAGTTCGCGAGAATGTCTGCGCGTTCCTCGGGCGTGAGCGCGACGAAGCCGTTGAGGATCGTGCCGTGGACTCGATTGGGATGGCGCGTCGAGAACGCGGCGGCTACGGATGCCCCGGTGTGGAATCCGTAGACCGCGATCTTCGGAACGCCGATGGCGTCGAGAAACTTGGCGATGTTGTCGCCGTAGTCGTCCATCGTCGGCGCCGCCGGCTCGGGCAGGGGCTCGGAAAGACCGTTGCCCGGCGTGTCGGGCGCGATCACCGTGAAGTGCGAACTCAGGTGCTCGATCAGCGGGATGTATTCGCGCGAGGACGTCGGCGATTGATGGAGGAGCAGAACCGGCGGACCCTTCCCGGCCCGGCGGTAATGAATCTGCCGTTTGCCGTCGATGGTCACGAAGTGGCGCTTGATGAAGGGGTGCGGAGCCTCGGTACCCATTGGTCCTCCTGCCACAAACTGTTGGGCTTCTACAGAATACGCCTCAAGCGCTGGTAGAACGCCGAAACAAAGCCAAACTTTTCTGTTGAAACAACGAGTTGACGAATCGTCGCCGGCCAAGTCTGGCACGAATCGGGGCGTTCCGGGTGCTGGGAAGGCCGCGCGGCGGCATATCTCGATGCCCCAACATCTAGGCTGCCAGTCGCGGCAGCAGCGCACCTGCCCAGCCGCTCATATCGTTGCCGATGACAACCGACGCAAGAGCCGACGCATGGCCGAGCGCCTGCTGCGTCCCCGGGTGACCCTCCGGGGCCGCGAGGACCGTCGGCACGGGCGCACGCTTCAGTTCCTCCTGCGCCGGATACCGCCAGTGCGCACCGTAGTGCCGCGACCACATGTTGCCGCACTTCATCATCGAAACGACGCGGCGGTGGACCATGTTCGGATCGACGTAGGGTTCACGACGGATGATGCCCTTGCGGCTCCGTTCGTACCACGGCCAGAAGATCCCCTGGTCGCGCATCGCGTGCCAGCAGAACAGCAGGTGGCCGCCGTACCAATCGGGTTGCCAGTCGGGCGTGTAGTGGGCGATCAGTTCCTGGCGCAACGTCGCGTCGTGATAGATCACGTGCGTGATCACGAGGTTGCGGACCAACCCGGGTTTCAGTTTGGCGAGTTCGAGGCCGGTAAACCCGGACCCCCAGGTCCCGACGTAGTCGCACGCCGAGACGCCCATCGATTCGAGGGCCTGACGCGTCACCTCGGCGTAGGTCGTGCAGCTGATGTTGTCGTGCCCGATCGTGTTGTCCGATTCGCCATTGCCTGGCAGGTCGAAGGCCAACACCGGGCGCTTGTCCACGAAACTCTCGGTCGCCCCCCGGACGACGTTGTTATCGGAGGCCGCGTCGTGCTGCACCAGCACCGGCCGCCCCATGCCGGAATCGCTGCGTCGCAGGTGCAACTGGCCGCCACGCACATCGGCGTAATCCTGCCAAGTGCGCCCGGCGATGGGCTTTGGCCGAACGACCGCCGGCGTGTCGCCCGACGGTGGATGCCGCTTGAAGATCGCCACGACGCGATCGAGCAGAGCGCGCCGATCGCGGCCCAGGCGCTCGACCTTTATGTGCGACGGCAACGGCGGCAGCCGGTCGAAGTGGGCGTACAACACGTCGAGTTCTAGCGCGATCAGATATCCGGGCGTCTTGATCGGCGCCAAGTAGCGGTCGCCCTCGTACATGAAGGCCGCGGCATAGGGCTTGCGGTACTCGTTGCCAGCACGGAGGAAGTCGAGCACCTGATGCTGGATACGCTCGGGGGTCGGCATGTCGAAATCGAGCCGCGCCGAACGAGCCGCCTTGTACCAGGGAAAAAACATCGCCTGCTGGCGGAAGCGGGACCACAACCAGACCAGGTGGCTGCCATCCCACTGGATCTCCATCGGGGTGAGGTAGTTGGCGAGAATTTCGGCGCGTTCCTGCGGCGTCCAACAGGTCACACCATCGACGACGAACACCGAGACGCGCTCCGGGAAGAGCCGCGCGAACTCCGAGGCCGTGCAGCCGCCGGTATGAGTCCCAAAGATGCCGCAGTGCCGGATGCCGAGGGCATCCAGCGTGTCGGCCAACCCCCGGGCGTAGTCCTCGGCACTTGGTTTTTCCAGCGCGAGCGGATCGGAGAGCCCGTTGCCCGGCGTATCCAGCGCAAAAACCGTGAAGTCGCCCATGAGCCGCTCGATCAGCGGCACGGTTTCGCGCGAGGACGACGGCGACTGATGGCAAAGCACGATCGCAGGGCCGCGACCCGCGCGGCGGTAGTGCACTTGGCGTCGTCCGACTGTGACGAAGTGCCGACGGATCGTCGGGTGCGGCGCCTCCATGCCCATGGTTTTCCCCCTAACGTGCCGCTCTGACGGCGGCGATTGGGACTACGCTAGCACGGCGCATGAAGTCCGAGTCCCCCCAAGTGTCGAGAGGGTCGGATGATCGACGCCTTCATCACACGGCATCACTCCAATTGAGCAGGGGCCAAAGCCAAGCCAGCCGGCGTAACGATTCGCGAACGCCATCGCAAACGCCTGAGGGGCCCGCATCGGCAAGCTCGACCCAACGAAAAGCGTCGTGTTCGCGCGAAACGACAACAGGTTCTCCTTTGTCGGCCTTGGCGGCGTAAGACAAGATCAATCGATACTCGGACCCATTCTGAACCCATGTCGTGTTGATAACCTGCGGGTTCAGCAAGACTTGAAGGCCGGTTTCTTCGACGATCTCTCTTTTTTGCCGCTACGAGCGGGGTCTCGCCGGGCCCCATTCCGCCCGAGACCGGCTCCCAGTCACCCGGAAAATCGGGTCGATCGGGTGCACGCTTCAACAACAGCACTTGGCCTCGCCAGACGACAAGGCCGGACACGACGATCTCGATCATCGGCGCACCCTACGGTGCGCTGGCCAAATGAAACAGACAATCGCCGCGCTCGACGCGGCCCGGAACGCGCTTGCACAGAACGTAGCAGTCGTAGCGAAACGTGACCTCGGCCGGAGCGCGCCAGGGCGTCGCGGGATCGTGGATAGCGCCGGCGCTTTGCCCGGACTTGACCCACTCGCCTAGATCGACCCGAGGTTCAAACAAACCGGGCTCGGGGGCATAGAGGTAGGCGCGGTCGCCGCCGATCGATAGCCAGCGCGGCGCGAGCGGTGGCGGTTCATCGGCCCCGGGCCCGCCCTGAAGGATGCCCATGTGGCGCAACGCCCGTCGCACGCCGTGTTCGGCATGGCGCAGGCAATCGGGGCTCACCGTGCCCGAGCCGCCGAGCTCGGTGACCATCGTGACGACGCCGGCGCGCAAACCTGCGGCGATCGAGGTGCGATCCTCACCGCCCATGCTGATGGTGATAGCGTGCGGCGGTGCAAACGCTTCGAGAAGCGCTCGGCAGCGCGCCGCCAGCGCTTTGTCGGCGGTGACCCGGATCATGCCGGTCGGAAGATAATGCAGCGACGAACCCCCGGAATGCAGGTCGATCATGAAGTCGCTTTGCGGCAGCAGCACGTCCTCGATGAAGTGCGCCAGCATCGCCGTCACCGATCCGTCGGGATCACCCGGGAAGGTGCGGTTGAGGTTGCCCTCATCGAGCGGCGACGTCCGCAGCCCGGCCATCGCCGCCGGAAAATTCGCCATGGGCATCACGACGACGCGACCGCGAATCGCGCCTGGTTCGAGAGCACGCACCAGCTTCGCGAGGGCCACTTGTCCCTCGTATTCGTCGCCGTGGTTGCCGGCGAGCAGCAACGCCCGCGGCCCGTCGCCGTTACGAATCGAGACGATGGGAACCGGAAGCCAGCCATAGGCCGAGCGATGCACCGAGTGGGGCACGCGGAGGTAGCCCACCTGCTTGCCATCGCGGGCCAGATCGATTTCGCAGTGGATTCGGGTCGGCCGGCGGTTGGTCATGGCGGGACTCCAGGCGACGAGCCTACAGCACCGGCCTGGGACGATCCAACTAGCGGTCGCAGCGGAAAACGATGCGCCCCTCGCGATCGGTACCGACCGCGACCACCTGGGCCGCCGGGCCGGCACAAAACGACTCCATGCTGGCCCGATCCGTGACCACGTCGGGTCGGCCCTGCGGCAGCAGGGCTTCGCAGGCACCGAGCAAGATCGGGAGAAGGAGAATAAGGGGGCGCACGATTGGCGCCGTTGGTGCCATGACTTCCGGCGAAATTCAACCCTTCCGCAGCCTTTGTCTCAGGTCCTCGCGCTCGGCCAGCCACAGGTCGGCGTGCGCGATCCCGGCCAGGTGCTCGAACCACGGGCCACCGCGCGTGTAGTGGATCGCCTTACGCGGAACTTCGGGCCGCGAGTGGCCTTCGAGCCAGTTCCATCCCTCGGGCAATGGGCCGATCTGCTCCTCGGTCAGCCAAAAAAACCGATGGAGGTCCCGCCCGGGAACCGTGTTCACGACGTCGACGGTGAGCGCGGCGTTGGCCGGATGTCGCCGATTCCACAGCACGAGGCTCGACCAGTTCTTGCGCGCATATCGGACCTGGAGCTGGTTGTCCATCTTGGTGGTTTCCGGCGGTCGGTGGTCGTGCTTGACGCACATCACGGCAAAGCGTGGGTCGGCCAGGGCGAAGAGGTCCGCCACATCGGCGAGCCACAAAAAATCACAGTCGCAGAACAATGCCCAATCGGCAGACCCGAGGAAGGGCACGAGGAAGCGCGTGATCGCGAACTCGGTGCTCATCGGCGCTTCGGAGATCACGTCCCACAGACGGCCGTCGCGCACCTCGGTTGGGCGACGGTAGAAGCCGCGGGAGCGCAGCTCCGCGATCTTGAGAGGGGCGATGGAAAGGTCGGCGCGGCGACTGTGACGGCGCATCGAATGCGCGCAGACATCGTACACCTCGGCCTCGCGTTGGTCCCAGCCCACGAAAACTTCCGTCACGCGCGCCCCTTCTTGGTTGCCCCGCTCACGCTAGAGGCCGAAGTGGCATTGTCAATTGCCGCTCAGGTCGCGGGCGAGCGCCGCGAGGGCCGGAGTCCAGTCGTGGGCGGGCGTGCGGCGATAGAGCTTGGTGAGGGGAAACCATGGGCTTTCGTCACCTTTGGCCATCCAGCGGAACTCCGGTGTCGGGATGAGGACCCGACTCGGTCGACGGACAGTTTCGCGAAGGTGGACATTGGTGTTCGACACCGTGACGTACTCATCGAGAAGCGACAGGAGCGCCAGCATCGTCGCGAGGTCATCGTTGAACGCCCCGGCGTCGGCGACCGGGCGGCCCAGCCCGGTTCGTAAGTGATCCAGTTCTCCGGACCGGGCGGCGCGCTGCAAAGAAACGACCGTATGGCGCTGTCCGCGCAACACCTCGATCAATCGATCGGGCGGGGCTTCCTTGTAGAGCGACTTGGGGTCGTTGGGCGTTCCCGCGCGCCAGGTAAGTCCCAGGTACGGGGGAGGCCCCGCCGCAACGAGCAAATGCCGTGCGGCCGTCAAAGCCCCGGCCGAAGGACCGAGGCGGATCGATTCGGGATAGTCCGCATCGCCCGAACCCAGCAGATACGGAAGGTCGCTCACGGCGACGACAAAGTCGCCAGTCGTGCCGATTGTGCTCAGTCCGTCGATGGCGGGCCAGCCGGCCAGCACAGGCACGAGCTTGGCGCCTGCCTCGTAGAGGACCCGCGCCCCGCGGGCTTTGAGCCTGCCGATGAACCGCAGAAAGAAGATCTCATCCCCCAAGCCCTGGTCACGACGCACGAGGATGGTTTTCCCCGTGAGATCGTCCGGCAGCGGCTGGCGGTGAAAATCTTTGGCCCGCCCCTGCATCACCTCACGATCCAAAAAGGCACGCCAGCCCTCACGCAATCGTCCGCCAAGGAGCAACGCCAGCCCGCGTTGCTCGATGGCCGTCGGCAATCGCGGATCGACCGCCAGCGCCCGGTCGTAGGCGTCGATCGCCCCGTCGATATCGGCAAGTTCCTGGAGAATATTTCCGAGGTTGGCCCAAACCGCGGCCTGGCGTGGATCGGCGGCGAGCGCTGTGCGGTAGACTGCCACCGCTTGCTCGGGGCGCCCGGCCCGCCCCAAGGCTGCCCCGAGGTTCACGCGCGCCCGCGCATCCCCTCCGGAGTCGCGCACTGCTCGTTCGGCTTCCGCGATCGCGGAATCGAACGACCCCTCTCCGATCAGGGCGCGCGACAAACTCAGGCGAACATCGGTGTTGCGTGGAGCGCGTGCAGCAGCCTGGCGCAAAACGGCGACGGCCGCCGCATAGTTCCCCAGAGCGACCTCAGCGTTGCCGAGATTGAGCGCATAGCCGACTTCGGCCGGGCGTAGGGAAAGCGCTCGGGCAAAATCCTCGCGGGCCAGATTCGGAGCGGTCGATCGCTGGGCGTTGCCCCTCGCGTTGAGGGCCTGGGCCAGGAGATCGACGGTCGTGGTGGCCGGCTCGATTCGATAGGCCGCCTCCAGAGCAGCCACGCCGCCGGCAAAATCCCCCGTCTGGCACCTGAGGGCGCCGACATTGAAATGCGCGTCGGCCGATAGTGGCGCGAGCACGGCGGCCCGCTCCAGCGCCTGAAGCGCCCGGGCTGTTAGACCTTGGCGTTGACACGCGGCCGCCAGCAGCGACAGCCCCGGAACCAAGGTCGATTCGAGCGCCAAGGCCCGTTCGCAATGCGCGATCGTTTCGGGCCACCGACCGCGGCGAAAGGAAGCCTCCGCCTGGGCCAGCGCATCACGCGCCTTGCTGACATCGCGTTCGCCGGACACTGTTGTCTCTTAGGCTGACCGCCGGCTGTGAGCAAGGTTCGCGAGCACCGTCGGCGCGGGCTATGGTGCCGCCATGACAACGCCGATCGATCGCGCCGACTGGCACCGCTACTACAGTCGGAAGAGGGTGACCCAGCAGTGGATGCAGGTGCATCTGCTCGACGGGGTCGCGGGGGAACGCGTGCTCGAAATCGGGCCGCACCATGGATTTGTCACGGCGCTACTCGATAATCTCGGCTATCAGGTGACCACGCTCGATATCCGGGCCCGAACCTTCGATCGGCCGCCGTGCCGTCACATTCAGGCCGACCTGATCGATCTCGACCCCCAAACCATCGCCAACCACGATGTCATCCTGTGTTGCGAAACACTCGAACACCTGCCGTGGGAAAAAGTGGTCGGGGTGCTCACGATGTTCCGGCGCTCCGGCGCGCCCTGGTTGATCACCTCGGTGCCCTACGAAGGCTTCCAGATCTTTCTCCAGTACTACGTCAACCGCTTCACGTTCCAGCGCACCAGTCAATTCAAGAAGCTTAGGTTCCTCAAGGACTACACGCCCGAGTCCGATCCTCTGGGCCACAAGTGGGAGGTCGGCTATTGCGGCTACAGCCTGAAAGCCTGGGAGACGATGTTGCGGGCGAGCGGCTGGGCCATCGAGGAGCGCCAGTTCACGGCGCCGACCCGTTCGGTGTTTCATCGCTTGAGGAACATGGAACGCTGACGCCGGTGTGCGGGCGGCGTGAGCGGACCCGTTCGGCTAGGCACTGGCCGTTGCGACAGCAGGCAGGGTGACTCGAAAAATGGAGCCGCCACCCTCGCGCGCGAGACTATGAACGTCGCCGTGGTGGCGGCGGGCGATCTGGCGCACGAGGGCGAGCCCCAGCCCGGCCCCGGTCGAATCCGGATTGGTCGAGAGGCGGTAGAACGGCTCGAAAATCCGCTCGCGTTCGGCCTCGGGCACGCCAGGGCCGCGGTCGCTCACCGTCAGAACGGCACTGGTTCCGAGACTGGTCACGACGATGTCGATTGGTCCGCCGGGCGCATGCCGCCGCGCGTTCTGAACGAGGTTGCGCACCAAACGGCGTAGCAACGCCCCGTCACCACGCACCCTGACCGGTGTTCCAGAGACCGCGAGGTCCTCCCGTGCGGCCTCTTCCGCCACCAGGGCCAGGAGATCGACGTCGTCCGTTCGATCGGGCGTGGCGGCGGCATCGAGGCGGCTCGAGGTGAGAATCGCATCGATCATTTGGTCGAGTTCCGCCACGTCCTGACGCACGCCCTCGAGCCGTTTGGCGTCGCCCTCGCGGGCCAGCTCGATCCCGAGACGAATGCGGGCAAGTGGTGTGCGCAACTCGTGCGAGACGCTGGCGAGCAGCATCTTGTGGGCATGGACGAGGGCCTGCAGGCGCTCGGCGGCCCAGTTGAACGAGCGGGCAAGGACGGCGACCTCGTCGCGACCGCGAACGTGCACGCGGGCACTCAGGTCGCCGCCTCCTAGACGCTCTACGCCGGACCTCAGACGCTCGATGCGGCGGGACAGCCGGTGGACGAACGGCAGCGCGACGCCCGCGACGGCCAGCGCGATAGCGCCCACGATCACGGGCAGTCCCCAGGCGCGCCAGGTGACCGGCATGCGTGCGACGGCCGTGCGGCCGTCGACGAGCGTCACCGACCAGACCGGGCCTGCATTCCCATCCCGGTGGTGTCGTCGACGGCCCTCAGCACGCACGAGGGGGACGGGCCGGCCAGCGCTGGCGATAACGGCGCCGTCGGCGCCATAGACCGCGAGATCGGCCTGCGTCTGCTGATGGAGCCGATCGAGCATGGTCTGTAGGCGATCTCCCGTAAGATCGGGGGGCAGCACCGTGGCGACGATCTCGGCCACCGCCTCGGACGATTGCTCGAAGGGCTCAAAGTCGACGGTTGCACGCCACAACACGGCGGTGAGCGCGACCACGACGACGAGGGCCAGAAGCACGGTGCCGTAGACCTGCCAAAACAGGCGATGCACGGCCTAGCGATCCTGCTCTTTGGCGAATACGTATCCGGCGCCGCGCACGGTCAGGATACGGCGCGGCTTCTTGGGGTCGTCTTCGATGAGGGCACGGATCCGCGAGATCTGGACGTCGATCGACCGGTCGAAGGCTTCGACCGCGTGGCCCTTCATCAAGTCCATGAGGGCATCGCGCGACAGCACCCGCCCGGCCCGCTCCGCGAGCGCATTGAGAAGCAGGAACTGATAGCTCGTGAGGTGGCGCTCATCGCCGTCGATTCTCACCTGCCGGGCACCGCGATCGATCTCGAGGCGGCCGAATCGCAGCACGTCGCTGGCCGGGCCGCTCCGTCGCCGCCGCAGAATAGCCCGTAGCCGCGCGAGCAACTCTCGCGGCTCGAAGGGCTTGGGCAGATAGTCGTCGGCGCCGACTTCGAGGCCGACAACTCGGTCCATCGGATCACCGCGAGCGGTCAGCATGAGGATGGGGATATCGGAGTTCGCCCGCACCCGGCGCGCGAAATCGAGCCCATCGCCATCGGGCAACATGAGATCGAGGATCATGGCGTCGAACGATTCGCGCCGAAGTTGGCGCTCGCCCTCGACAAGCCCTGCGGCGCGGCTCAACCGGAAGCCCGAGCCGACGAGGTAGTCGGCGACCATCGCCGCCAACCGCGGATCATCTTCGATCAAAAGAACATGGCCGGCCATGGCGTATCCTAGCCCGTACGCCCCCGCCGCCCGAATGCGGCGGGGGCTAGCGTTCTAGTGCCGGCGGCGGTGGCGGCGATCCATCATTTGGCTCAACTGGACGCGTTGTTCAGGAGTGAGTACGTCGGCCACATCTGCCAGCGCTTGGGTCACCCGGCGCGTCAGGGCATCGCCGGCCTGAACCTGCGACAGGCGAAGTGTTTCGAGCTTGCCGCGATCGACGGTCGGCGCGGCGATGATGTCGCGCACCTGAGCGAATACGGCCCGGTGCTGGTCGCGCATCGGGAGGACGTCGGCCGCTGCCTGCTTGAGGATGGCGGAGGCCTTCTGTTTCTGCTCCGGGCTCGCGCCGACCCGGCTCAGGAGCCGCTCAGCACCACGATCGATGTGGCGGCCAACACGTTCAGGGTCCATCCCGCGGTGCCAGCGGTGATGCGCGCCACCGACGGCGAGGGCGCCGACAACGATGGTCGTCGCAGCGCCAGCCAGGGCAGCAACGCCGTAGTGCAACCAACGGCGGCGGCTGGGCTTGGGGGTCTCCGGGGTCTCGGTCATGCATTCCTCCTCGGGTTGATACTGCCAAGAAGGTAGTGGTCGGCCGTATCCAGCGCGTCTCGGCTCCGTAACGTTTTGTAACGACGAAAACGACCCAAAACGGCCCATAGGAATTTGCGATCGCGTGTGTTGGGCAAAATGCCCCTGGCCCGTTCATAAGCAGTTCGAGTTGGCGCGATCTCGCCGACGACTTGTCCGTCTCCTGTTCATTGACAGGTGTAAAGCACCGTTTTACACAGGAACCTTGGTATGATCGTCAGTTTCCGCAGCAAAGCGCTGCTCGACTTCTTCCAGAACGACGATCCGCGGAATCTGAGGCCTGATCTTGTCGAAAGGATTCGCGTGTGGTTGCAGGTCCTTCACCGAGCAACGTCGTTTCGTGATCTCCAGATTCGGGGATGGCGACTACATGAACTGCGCGGAAGACCCGGACGATACGCGATAGCGGTGAACGGCCCCTGGCGAATTACGTTCGAGTGGATCCGAGGAAGCGCCTACCGGGTCGACCTTGAGCAGTATCACTGAGGAGCGGTTGCCCATGCCTCGCGAATACCAGATTCGGAAATTGCCACGAATGCGACCACCCCACCCGGGCGCCATCCTGCGTCTCGACGTCCTGCCAACGCTCGATATTCCGGTAGCCCAAGCCGCGCGCGAACTTGGCATTTCGCGTCAGCTGCTGCATGGCATCCTGGCAGAGCGATTTCCCGTGTCGGCCGAGACCGCCGTCAGACTCGGCAAGTGGTGTGGCAATGGCGCGCAGCTCTGGCTGACGTTGCAACGCGACTACGACCTTTGGCAGGCGACCGAAAAACTGCGCCATGAGATCACCGCCATTCCGTCGCGGCGGCTCGCCTGATCCGAACTAAAGGGTCCCCGGGTAGGCGCCGCCGTCGAGCAGCAGGTTGCAGCCGGTGATATAGCCGGCATGCGCGCTACAGAGGAACGCGCACGCCGCCCCGAACTCTTCGATCGTGCCGAAACGCCCGGCGGGGTTCTGCTGGGCGCGCTCCGCCATGACCTGGTCGGGCGTCTTCCCCTGCTCCCTGGCGAGCACGACCGAGGTCGACCGAATGCGGTCCGTATCGAAGGGCCCGGGAAGGAGCGCGTTGATCGTGACGTTGTGACGCACCGTCTTGCGCGCTAGCCCGGCCACGAAACCGGTGAGCCCGGCGCGGGCCCCATTCGACAGTCCGAGGTGATCGATCGGCTGGCGCACGGCGGACGAGGTGATGTTGACGATCCTGCCAAAACGCCGCGCGATCATGCCGTCGACGGTGGCCTTGATCAGATCGATCGGCGTCAGCATGTTGGCATCGAGCGCCTTGATCCAGTCCTCGCGCGACCAATTTCGGAAATCGCCGGGCGGGGGCCCACCCACGTTGTTGACGAGGATGTCCGGCGTCGGGCACGCCGCCAATAAACGTTCACGCACCTCCCCCTTGGTAACGTCGCCCACGACCGTGGTCACCCGCACGCCGTGACGCCCGCGGAGATCCGCGGCGACGACCTCGAGGGCCTCGGCGCCGCGGGCGTTGATCACGAGATCGACACCCTCGGCCGCCAAGGCCTGGGCACAGCCTTTGCCCAACCCTTTGGACGCGGCGCAGACGATCGCGGTCCGACCACGAATGCCTAGATCCATTTTTTCCTCAGCCGAAATGAAATTGCTGCACCCGTCAGGACTCTAGTCGGTCTTGGCGCCAAAGAGGCGCGCCACTCGATCACAGAACTCCTCTGCGGCCGCCTGCGATAGCAAGTAATGGCGGTATCGCTCCTGGCCCGCTCGCGCGAGCGCGGTCCTCGTTCGTCCGTCCGCCACGAGGCGGTCGACCTGCTCGACGAGATCCGAAAAGTCCCACGCAAAGGCCGCGTACGTGACTCCGGGCTCATACAACGGCGGCCAGGTTTCGAGATGCGACATGTCGGGTTTCAGGAGCGCGGCACCGGCGAGAAACACTTCGAAGTCCTTCTGATTGATCTCGCCCCAACCGAAGGGCGAAAGGACGACCGCCGAGCGGTACAACTCACGGAAATAGGCACACTTCGAAAGTCGCTTCGCGGGAAGCTCGAGCCGTCGACCCACCTCCTGACGCTGATAGGCGACGCTGGCCCGCCCATAGCGGGTCGCAAAACGGCCGGAGACGGGAATCGTTCGGGCGCGATCAACGGAGTGGAAGGCGATCGGAATCGCAGCAATCCACGACGCGAGTCCATTGCGTCCCAGCAGGTCCGTGATCCGAGGCCCGTAGGGCATGTAGTTGCTGAGCCCGGAGTTCCACGCCACGGCAAGCTTGGCGAGATCCGTCGACGTTAGCGGCGCGCCCCACGCTGGGGCGTCGTCAGCGACAGCGTTCGCGCGATGGTAATAGTCCGTGTGGAGGCGTCGCCCGTACAGGGGGCGGCTGAGCACCGTGCGATCGACCGGAAGTTGACCCTTGGCATAGCGCGTGACCAAGGGCAATACCTCGTGGCGAATCCACGTCGAGCTGTCGGTGAGGTCGCAATAGACCACACGCTCGAACGACCGCCGCCATCGGTCGAGAAGACCAAGGGCCAAGTCCGGCTGGCGGTCCAGTATCGGGTCGAACGCCCGACTATCGATCGCCAAGATAGGACCGTCAGCGATCTCCTCTGGAGCGGAACGAAGTGAGATCGAGATGCCGCGATCCTCGAGCAAGCGGCGACAGCGGATCAGCGGCGCGAGAAACGAACGGGCGTTCTGTGACGTGAAGCCCGACGTGAGGATCGCGATCCGCATTGCCGCATTACGTCCGTTAGTCTTCGCTCTCACCTGCCACCAACGTCAACGACGACACCGGGGCCGCCTGGAATTGTGCGCAAGAACGAAATCCGACCTAGCGCGCGGCCCAAGCTGGATTTCATCAACTCACAGACACAACCGGGGCTCTAACCGAACCGATCGACTGGTGGTCACCGAAGAAGCGGTGCAAAAGCAACAAGCGAGCGGCGACATGATTCCATCCATCCGCTTCTCCGCGACGCTGCCAAGCTTCACTAGCCAACGCAGGACTGAGGGCAGGGACGATCATCTGCGAGACTGAATTCGCTGCGAGAAACTCATCCATCGGAAAAACAAAACCCGCTTTCCTCTTGAGGATGACGTCGTCGCTCAGGTGACGACTCAAGAGACGGTAGAGTACCGACTTCCGTCCGAAGGCGAGCAGCGCCCTCGGATCGAAGGTTGCCATCAGCTCGGCGAGATCGCGGGTCAAGAACGGGCACCGCAGTTCGAAACTCTCACGCATGCTTCCCAAATCCTGCGCCGGCAGGAGGTTGTCGTTCATCGTCCGACGGAGGTCGTACGCTGGCGCCACCAGCTCCACGGGATCGTCGGCCGACCCGAAGTGTTCCGATGTCCACCTGTCCCAAGCTGGAAGTTCGCGAAGCCATCCGAAAATTCCGTAGGTCTTGTGAGCGAGATAAACCTCGGAGTCGCGAATACCGATGAGGTCCGCCGCTAGACCAAGCCGCGGCCAGAGCGATCGGCCGCGGTTGGCCAGACTCCCGATGAGCCGGCGGAAACCCTCGGGCGTTCGCAGGAGGGCTCGCAGCCGGAAAACTTTCGTATGCTTTCGGTAGCCGAAGAAGAGCTCGTCGCCACCGAGTCCGGAAAGGGCGACCTTGAAGCGTGTTCGCGCCGCTCGGGAAATCTGTCGTACAGCCAACGCAGAGACGTTGTCGTGAGGCTGCCCGAAGATCGAGAGCAACTCCTCGGCACTCGAGGCGCTCGCGCGGTCGCTCGTGATCACCTCGTGGGGGAGATCCAGGGCCTGCGCGATTCTCCGGGCATCGTCGGCCTCATCGACCGCTCGCCCTCGGGGGAACGAGACCGTCAATGTCGCCGGCCTAGCCCCGAGTTGGTGGCGGGCGATGGCCGACACCAAGCTCGAATCGACGCCGCTCGACAAGAAGATGCACACCGGAACGTCGGCGTGCAGACGATCCTCTAGCCTCCGAGCAATGACTTGCTCGATGGACGCGAGATCGGATTCCGTCAGTGGTTGCACTCGACCTCGCCCCGGCGTGCCGATGGGCGCCGTCCAGTACCGACTCCTGGCTCGAATAGCGCCGCCTCGAATCGTAAGGATGGTTGCGGCGTCGCTGCGCTCGATGCCGCGAAAGAACGTCAGCGGCGCTGGAAGACAACCCAAGCTCATGAACGCCGTCAGGCGCGTCGGGTCCGTGATCTTCTCCGCATCGAGTGCTGCCGCCAGGGGTCCGACTTCGGAGGAAAAATAGACACCCTCGGCCGTTTCTCCAACATAGAGCGGTTTTTCGCCGAACGGATCCGTCACGGCATGCAGTTCCGTTCCGTCCCACAACACGAACGCAAACATGCCGTCCACGTGGTCGAGCGACTGCCGACCCCAGCGGTGCCAGGCCGCGAGCAAAACCTCGGTGTCACTCGTCGTGTGGAATCGCTCGCCCAGGGACTCGAGCCGCGACCGCAGCGATCGGTAGTTGTAGATCTCGCCGTTGAACGCGATCACCAGATTGCCGCGTCGCATCGGCTGGGCTGCCTGATCACTCAAATCGATGATGGAGAGGCGCCGATGGGCGAGAAAAACCGTGCGATCCTCGCTGAGCCACTCGCCGCTGCCGTCCGGACCACGGTGCGCCATCGCAAGGGCTGCGGCCCTGGCGCGCCGGAGGTCCGGCTCGGCCGCGGGCCGTTTCAATACGAACGCAAACAGCCCGCACATCTCACACCTGCTGGCACGTACCGAGCATCCCAGGGCCACCGCGACCTAGGAACCTCGACGCGCTGGGAGAGGGCGATTCCAGGTTGTTGCGAAAGGGCGACGGACCGACAAACGCCACTGGGCCAGCCCGTTGTGATGGGCTGCCATGGACCAAGCACCACCGCCGCGGTCCTAAGTCGAGAACTGGAGCGGGCGATGAGATTCGAACTCACGACCCTAACCTTGGCAACCGCGAAATTACGACGTCGTTGGGGCGCGCGCAAGTTCACTTGGGTGCGCGCGCGA
>Ga0194132_10000664_pt1 | contig 70370 bp, 66 predicted proteins | sample TA2KigOf80mmetaG_FD_148612 | JGI IMG/M metagenome (GOLD analysis project Ga0194132, IMG submission 148612) | Freshwater microbial communities from Lake Tanganyika, Tanzania - TA2015054 Kigoma Offshore 80m | ecosystem: Environmental > Aquatic > Freshwater > Lake | place: Tanzania: Lake...
CTTTCTGGCGCTTCCCACGGCCGCCCTCGCGGAAATCTCCGGTCCAGCTCAAGTCATTGACGGCGACACCATAGAGATTCACGGCCAGCGCATACGCCTGTATGGAATTGACGCTCCCGAAAGCCGACAAACTTGCAATAAAAACGGCGAAGATTGGCTCTGCGGGAAGGGTGCGGCCTTCGCCCTTGCAGACAAGATTGCTCAAAAGCCGATAGAATGCGAACCGAAGGACAGGGACCGTTACGGACGCACCGTCGCGGTATGCCGACTCAGCGGCGAAGACCTGAACGCCTGGATGGTCCGCGAAGGTTGGGCTCTGGCTTATCGGCACTACTCGCTCGATTACGTTGCCGACGAGGACACTGCTAGGGAAGCAAAATGCGGGATATGGGCGTCAGAATTTGTCCCACCATGGGAGTGGCGAGCAGGAAACCGCCAATGAAAAAACCAATTATTATACTGGTAGCGGTATTTTCCATTTTATCAGAAGCGGGTGCAGCCAGCAAAAAGCCGCCGGTATCAGTTCAAGATTATGTTGCTGCCTGTGACTCAAGCCATTCCCAAACGACAGCTGATCTAGCTTTTTGTACCGGTGTGTCCGTCGTCAGAACATTTGAGACTGGCGGGTGCGTTTTCTAACGGAGGCTTTGGCTCATCAGGGTTGTCAGTTTAGGCGGCGGCTTTGGCGTGCTGCAAGCGTCTGAGTTCGATGGTTCTGCGTTTGATGCTCTCCCTTTTCTGCAGGATGGCCTGTGCTTGTCCGAAGTAGACGTCGGCTGGCGTCAGATTGTTCAAGCTCTCGTGGTAGCGTCGGTGGTTATAGTGATCGACGAAGGCGCCGATTCTCGCCTCGAGATCGCCGGGCAGGTAGTAGTTCTCGAGCAGGATGCGGTTCTTCATCGTCTGATGCCAGCGCTCGATCTTGCCCTGGGTCATGGGATGGTTGGGCGCACCGCGGATGTGCCTGATGCCCTGGTCTTCGAGCCAGCCGGCGAGATCGGCAGCGACATAACTTGAGCCGTTGTCGGATAGCAGCCGGGGGCGGTGGACGGCGCCGGCGCCGTTCAGTCCCGACGCCGCCAACGCCCTGTCGAGGGTCTCGGTCACGTCGTCGGCCCGCATGGTCGTACACAGCTTCCAGGCGATGATGTAGCGCGAGAAGTCGTCGAGGATGGTGGACAGGTAGAACCAGCCCCAGCCGATGACCTTCAGATACGTGAAGTCGGTCTGCCAGAGCTGATTGGGCGCGGTCGTCTTGTCCCGGAACTCCTCGGCCGCCTTCATGACGATGAAGGCCGGGCTGGTGATCAAGCCGTGAGCCTTGAGAATCCGGTAGACGCTGGCCTCGGAGATGAAGTACGCCCGCGTGTCGGTGAACGTGATCGCCAGCTCCCTGGGGCTGAGCTCAGGCCGTTCCAGCGCCAGGTCCAGAACCTGACTGCGGACTCGGTCGGGAATCCGGTTCCAGGTTCGCCGCGGCCCCGATCGGTGATCTTCCAGGCTTTTCTCACCGAACCGCCGGTACAGCTCGTACCACCTGTAGAAGGTCGGCCGCGACACGCCCAGCCGGTCGAGTGTGCGCCGGACCGGCAGCTGCGATTGCTCGACCAGGCGGATGATCTCCAGCTTTTCGGACGCGGGATATCTCATTCCCGGCCTCCCCCATCTCCGGTCATGCTTTTTTTGAGCAGCCGGTTCTCCAGGGTCAGCTCGGCGACCAGTTCCTTCAGCCCGGTCATCTCCCGCCGCAGGTCCTTGACGTCACCCGACGAGGCCTGGCGCTCGGTGTCCCCCGCCAGCCGCTTCTTGCCGGCCTCCAGGAACTCCTTCGACCAGGCGTAATACAGGCTCTCGGCGATCCCCTCGACCCGGCACAGTTCGGCGATCGAGCGTTCGCCGCGAAGCCCCGCCAGGACAATCCGGATCTTCTCTTCCGCCGAATACTTCTTGCGGGTCGCGCGGCGAATCTCCCGCACATGCTGCTCGGCCGTCTGCGACGGCAAGGGCTTCTGTTTCATCTGTGCTCCTTCGATGGGCTACGATGAGCCAGAAATCCTCCCTTAGTAAATCACCCCGAACTGTCTCGCAGTCGCTGACGGGGGACAGAAGGATACCACAGTTTTTTAACGCCGGGCTTTGGAGATAACGGGGAGGATCACAAATTTCGTCCCCGGAAATTTTTTGAAAATGCCGCACTATTAGTCTTAAAGTGTAGCAGCTAACAAGGGACGGGCTCTACTTCACCCCGGAGGACACTCCGGGGCTCAGGTCATAGGTTATATCGATCATAATGTTTTTCACTTCCGTATACATTTCGAGCCCATAACGCCCGAGTTCGCGACCAATCCCTGATTTCTTGTATCCCCCGAACGGCGCGAATATGCCGTACTGACTGACGCTTGGATGGCCGTTCACCGCGACCATGCCGACGCGGAGCGCGCGCGCGACCCTAAGCGCTCGTCCGATATCGCGAGTCCACACGGTCGAGCTGAGTCCGTAATCGGTGTCGTTCGCGATGACGACAGCTTCCTCTTCTGTATCGAACGGGATGACCGTCGCTACCGGTCCAAAAATTTCCTCTCGGGCAATCCTCATGCGATTGTCGACGTCAGCGAAAATAGTTGGTGCGTAATAGTTTCCCCGCTCGAATCCGGCGGGACGGCATCCGCCCATGACCAAACGGGCGTTCTCGTTCTTGCCAAGTTCGACATAACGATTCACGCTGATCCACTGCTCCGGCGAAATCAGAGGGCCGAGTTCCGTGGCCTCGTCGAGAGGCATCCCAATTTTCAATTTTCCAATAAACCATTGGAACCGCTCAAGAAATTTTGGTAGCGCCGATCGTTCGACAAGAACGCGTGAGCGTGCAGAACACGACTGGCCACCATTGCCGAAGATCGCCGGCACGGCAAGCCGTGCCGCCTTCTCCATATCCGTATCCGCGAAAATGATATTCGGGCTTTTACCGCCAAGTTCGAGCGAGACCCGCTTGATCCCGTCGGCGGCAGCCCTCATGATTGCGGTGCCGGTTTTGGTCGAGCCGGTGAAAGCGACCTTGTCGATGCCCGGATGGGCGACAAGCGCTTGGCCAACATCTGTATCTCCGGGAAGAATATTGACGACGCCTGCGGGCAGACCGACTTCGGCACAAATCTCGGCGAGCGCGAGAGCCGAGAGCGGCGTCAAGGGTGATGGCTTCAAAATGGATGTGCACCCTGCCGCCAAGGCCGGCGCAATCTTCCATGCTGCCGCCAGGAGTGGAAAATTCCAAGGCACAATCTGGGCGACGACCCCGACCGGCTCGCGAAAAGTAAAATCGACAACATTCGATCCGACGGGAATTGTCTCGCCGAAAAGACTGACCGCTGTACCACCGTAATAGGCGAACACGCTGGCAGCGCCAGCAACTTCGCGGCGGGCCCCGGTGATCGGCTTGCCACCATTGACCGATTCGATAACCGCGAGATTTTCGCTGCGCTTTTCGATGGCACTGGCCACGGCTTGCAAGTACCGTCCACGCTCAACCGGCGGCAGGTGTGGCCACGAATCCTTGTCGAATGCCCGGCGTGCCGCCGTGACGGCGTGCTCAACTTCGTGCGAACCAGCAGCGGCGACTGTTGCAACCGGCTCGTTAGTCGCCGGATCACGAATCGAAAGAACGGTCTTTCCTGCCGGTTGGACGAACGCTCCGTCGATAAACGGCTCGGTACGGAGATGTCCGAGATTCATTCATTCCCTCGTTATAAAGCCCATCCCAAAAACATGCCCACCCGCCTGAAGCCAAAGCTAGTTGAAGGCATTACACCGGCTTGCTATCGAGGCATCACCACGATTGAGACCGGGTAAGGACAATAGATCGTGCAACCTCGAAAGGCGAATATTGGCTTTCTCGACTTGATGGGATGGCGCATCGTCCGGCGCCAGCCAAGCTACGCGGCAGCCGGCTGACTTACCGCCCATCACGTCGCTTGTGAATTCATTACCCACATAAAGGACGTCGGAAAGCGATACGCCGAGTTGGCGAGCGGCTTCGGCAAACGGGCGGGGATCCGGCTTGATCCAGCCAAAAGATCCCGAGATGACAATGGATGAGAGATGTTCCACGAGGCCGGCCCTTTCCAACGATCTTTCAACAACGGCGGCGGCACAATGGTTGGAAACCACGCCAAGCGGGATTTTGTTCACAAGCCATCCGAGAACGTCCTTGACCCCCGGCATAGGAGTCGAACGGGCAACCAAGATTTCCACGAATTGAGCCGTCATACGCTCGACCACCTTATCATTGTCCGCGCCATGATAACCGCAGGTCCTGAGGGTTCCGCGCAGGCGATCGTCGAGCCGATGCTCGCGATGGGTTTCCCTGGAAACGCGAAACTGTTCGGCGGTAACGTCATCATAAGCAGCCAGAAACACCGACCAAGTCAGGCGTTCGCGGTCCGTGGGTTGCAGGAGGTGTTCGGCCACTATCCACCGGTATAAAGTCTCCACGCAGGCAACATGACCCGCTCGATCAGTGGTCGAGCCTGGATAGCGGATCAGCGTATCGCCCCAATCGAAAAGGACGGCGGCAATCGGTTGATTCACGCGCGCCTCTTGCGGTCTTTAATACGCGATGGCTGACTGATGCGCCTACCTGGTACCTCGTGACAGAAACAACTTAGAAAACCGTGTCCACAAATCAGTCGCTCGGGCACCGTCTCGAACAACGCCGTATCGTTATCGCAATCGACCGTGACCCTGCTAATACGTACGTATTGGCCGTCGTCTTCGCCCATCGCCCACACGCGGCCAAGTGTGCGGCGATACATTGTGAGAATCCCGGTCCTGCATGTCGTCCGCCAGGCTTCCGGGTTGAGGAAACCGACCATCAGCACCTGACCCGTATAGGCATGCTGCAGGACGAAAGGCGCGAGTCCGTCCATTTTCTTGAAGTCGAGCTTTACTGGCTCGAATTGGAAATTTCCCCTTGGAATCTTAGGCGCCGTTCTTGCCATGGAAATTTTCCTCCCCGATTTCAAGCGGCGGCCTTCATCGCGTCGATCAGACGACGCGCGGCGTCGCCAGGACTCGCGTTGGCGCAGACGCCACGGCCGACGATGGCGAATCGCGCCGGACAGCCCTTGGCGGCGGCGAACGCCTGTTCGACCGTGCCGCCGAGCGGTCCGATGCCGGTGAGAAACACCGTCGGCGCCTTGACGGCCTTTAGGCTCCACGCAACGTGACGGCGAATGCCCTCGATATTATTGGCCGGCAACACAAAGTGTCGCGCGCCGACCTCGGCGGCAACCGTTGCGATACGGTGGAGCACGTCGTCGGCCATGAAGCCCCCGCCGCTGATACAATAGTCGGACACGGGGATGTGGCCGCCAACCGCTGGAATTATGCCGTTTTTCAGGGTTTCGCCGACAAACGCGCGCACCGCCTGCGGTCCTGCGACTGGAAAGAGAATCAAGCCTTCGATACCGGCCTCGCGGCAGATAGCGGCGAATTTGGACGCCATGTCCGGCATGTCGGGGCCGGCTTTCTGGTGGTCATAGAGAATCGGTAAGTCCGTCAGGCGCCGGATGGCCTTGACCGCACGGGCCAAGCCCACTCTGAGCGACCCGGTCAGCCCGAGCTTGTAGCCCGCGACACCCGGTACCTCGCAGGTCTTCTCGACCACCCGCAGCAGATCGTCGAAGGAATCGACGTCGAGGGCCGGAACGAGACCGAGTGGGTCGGAAAATGGCTGCGGAGGAGAAGTCATGGCGTTCTGTCCGTGGTTATTTGACTTTGGCCTTTTTCCGTTCGCGCGCGATGTCGCGAATTGCGCTCGGCTTCATTTTATCGATGTCTATGCTGATGTCGATCACTTTAGCGCTATGGACAATACCGCCGATCGCGATTTGCTTAACCCCGGTTCGCGCGATCGGCACGACCGTCTCCTCATTGACGCCGCCGGTCGCCACCGTCCACGCCTTGTCGCCAACCAATTTCACCGCTTTGGCGAGCGTATCGATCTCCATGTTGTCGAACATGATCGAATCGGCCTTGACTGCCAGGGCTTCTTTAGTGTCTTCGATCGTTTCGCATTCGACCTCGATTTTAAAGGAATGTTGAGCGCGCGCGCGAAGCTGCGTCACCGCCTTGGTGATCCCACCCGCGATTTTGAGGTGGTTGTCCTTGAGCAGAAGCGCGTTGTGCAGGCTGTACATGTGCGGGAAGGCGCCGCCCCTGCGCACGGCATATTTTTGCAGAACACGGATCGGTGGAATGCCCTTACGAGCATCCGCGATGCGCGTCCCGTAGGGTGCCACCAGCTTGACGTAGCGCCGCGCCAAGGTAGCGATGCCCGACAGATGCTGCAGGTAATCAAGCGCCAGCCGCTCGCCGGCTGAGAAGACCCACGCCGGCCCGTGGACAATCATGACTACGTCGCCGGGCCGGCGCTCCTCCCCATCCTCGGCCCTCATCACGACCTCGCATTCGGGCGCCAACGTCCTGAAGGTCATATCCGCGACCGGCAGGCCGCAGATGACACCCGATTTTTTCATATAAATATGCGCGGTCATCATCTTCTTGTGATTGTCGAGAAGCTGCGCCGTCTGATCGCCGTGGAGCAGCTCCTCGCGGATGCCCCACTCGATGATCGGCTTTACGATGCTTGGGATCAAATCCATCATGGCGTCCTCCTCTATGGCCGTTTTTGCTGATCGGTAAGTGCGAAAGTTTGGAGCAATACTGAGATCATGGCGTTGCCGAGCCGAGACGCATCGGCACTGACGTTCCAGGCGCGCAGGAACCCGTGCGGCAGGCGATGCGCGTAACGCAGATCAACCGGTACGCCGGCAGCCTTGAGTTTGTGGGCGTAGCGCACGCCGTCGTCGCGCAACGGATCGTACTCAGCGACCTGGATGAATGCCGGCGCGACGCCGGCAAGATCGGTTGCGGCGAGCGGAATCGCGTGCGCATCTCGTGCTTCTATATGGCCGCCGAGATAGGCGTGCCAGAAATATATCATGTCACCCCGATCCAGAATCGGGGCGTCGGCGTTGTCGCGATACGAGTCGGTTTCGAAATTAACGCCGAGGGCCGGGTAGTTCAAGACTTGCAGGCGAAGGCCGGGAAACCCGGCGTCGCGCGCGGCAATCGCGCACGCGGCAGCCAGGTTTCCACCCGAGCTTTCGCCCATGACCGCGAATCGTGTTGAGTCGACGTCGAGGTCGCGGGCGGAGTCCATTGCCCAGTACAGCGTCGCGAGGCAATCCTCGAACGCGGCGGGAAAGACGTGCTCCGGCGACAGCCGATACCTTGGAACCACCACCGCTGCTCTAGCGCCGCGACATATGCGGACGGCAATATCTTGCGATTGCTCGGGGCTGCCGTACATCCAGCCGCCACCATGGAAATGGACCACGCACGGATGCGGCCCTGATGTCGACGGCCGATAGACTCGGGCTTTGATCCTCCGTCCCTCGGCTTCAAAGGTCGTCTCGCACATGTGTACGTCGCCTGGCAGCGGCTCCGCCTTTTCGCGGCGGAGCGCGGCCATGCGCGCACGCCGCTCGAGCACGTTTTGCTCGCGAATCGGCGCGGGTTGGCTCGATCGAGCCTCCTCGAGGTAGGGCAGATACGTGGGGTCGAGGTCCATCGGCCGCATGAGCGACGACTCCGTTCAGCCCGACTTAAGCTTTGACGCGCGCCGACCACGCTGCCGGCGGGCGGGACCGGCACACGTTTCCGGCGAGAGCGGCGTATTCCACCGCGACCCGGGCGGCTAGGCGCGCGTTATCGCGCACCGCCGCCAATCCCGCCTCGAGCGCGCGCTCCTCAGTTTGGGTGAAGAGCCGTTTCAGCAGGAAACCCGTGATCGCCTTGCCCTTAACGCGCTGCCGTTCGGCCTCGGCCAAGGCGAGGGTAATCGCTTGTTCGATCTCCTTAGGATCGAGCGCAAATCCGTCAGGAATCGCGTTCGCCACCAAAACCCCACCGGACAAGCCGAGAGACCATTTCGTGTCCATGATGTCGGCGATTGCGCGCGGCGATTCCACGCGGCTATCGACCGGAATGCCGGTGCCGGTGTAATAGGCAGGAAAATCGTTGATCCGGTAGCCGATCACTGGCACACCGCGCGTTTCCAGGTACTCAATCGTGTTGGGAACGTCGAGGATCGCCTTCGCCCCGGTACACACGACCGCCACGTCTTGGCGCGCAATCTCGTCGAGGTCTGGCGAAATATCGAGTTGATCGGCGTAACCACGGTGAACCCCGCCTATGGCGCCACCGACAAAGACCCGAATTCCAGCCTTTCCGGCACAAAGCAGGGTCGCCGAGATGGTGGTCGCGCCGTGCGCTCCGTGCGCCATGACGATCGGAATATCCCGCGTGCTTGTCTTCACTACCTTATCGGCGTTTTTGGCGAAGATTTCCTGCTCATCTTCCGTCATACCGATAATCAGTCGACCGGCGACGACGCCAATCATCGCCGGAACGGCACCTTCGGACCGGACAGAGGATTCGACCGCGCGCGCTGTTTCCATATTGCGCGGATAGGGCGTGCTGCCGCCGATCAGTGCGGATTCCAAAGCGACGATGGCGCCGTCATTGTTCAATGCCGCCGCGACCTCGTCGCCGAATTTTATCTTACCATCCAACCACGCACCTTATTTTTCACCGTGCTGCTTAGCCCGATTTTGGTTTTTGAGTTTGCGCACTTCCTCGATGAACGCCGGCAGGATTTCGCGGCAATCGCCGACCACCCCGAACCGAGAATAAGCAAAAATTGCGGCATCGGGGTCGTTGTTGACGGCAACGATCGTTCCGGCACTTTGGCAACCGACCATATGCTGACCGGCACCGGAGACACCGAGCGCGAAGTACAGGTCCGGCGCGACGGTGATACCCGAAAGGCCGATCTGGCTGGTATACGGGCACCAACCCATGTCGCAGGCGGCGCGTGTAGCCCCGACCGCGCCGTTAAGAACCGCCGCTAACTCATTGGCGAGTGCGACGCCCTCGACGCCGCGCAAACCGCGGCCGGCGGCGATGACGACTTCGGCATCCTCTAGGCGCTGCCCTTCGTGACGGCGCGGCTGGCGTCCGATCACCTTTACACGAAGTCGCGTCGGGTCGCAGATGGAATCAAGAGATGCGATCTTGCCCTTGTGGGTTGTGTCGCGCGTGGTGGCCGGCTGTGACTTGGCGCGAATGGTCGCGACAACCATCTCGGTATGGCTGGTGACGACTTCCTGTGCCTTGCCGCCATAACAGCTTCTTGTCAGTGTAAGTTGGCGGTCCTTCTTCGCTATGGCAACTGAGTCCGTAATCACGGCGGCATTCAGTCGAAACGCGAGATAAGGCGCGATATCGGCGCCCATAGTCGTGTGACCAAGAAGAATCAGGGACGGCTGCCGATCGCGCACGAGTTTCTCCAGGTCGGGAAGCCAAGTATCCGCCGTGCAGGTTGCGAAGACCGGATTTTTCACGAGATACACTTGCTCCGCGCCATGCGCCGTCAATTCTTCGCCGATATTGTCCGTCTCTGGCACGAAGGCGACGGCCGCCACGGTACCGCCGATGCCGCCGGCAAGACGGTTCGCAAGCCCAAGAATCTCGCATGTTATTGGCGCCAGAACATCGCCCTGGGTCTCCGCCACCACCAGAATGTCAATCACGGTCGTCATGGCCTGTGCCACGGTTCCTTTTAGAACAAACCCTCTTGATACAGGCGCTGCGCCAGCTTGGCCGCGAGATCTTGCGTCGTGGCGCCGGAAATGAATTCACACGATTGGTCGCGTCTGGGAATAAACAGTTTCTTGCGCACAACACGCGCGGCCGGTGTGGCGCTACCAGCAAGACCGAGTTCCGTCACGGTCCAGCACGCCATCGGCTTGCGACGGGCACGCATGGTTTCCTTCAAACTGGCGTAACGTGATTTGCCAAGTTCATGGGTCACGGTGACAAGCGCCGGCAGCGGCGCCTCGACGGTCTCATGATGGTCCGCAAGCACGCGCACGATTCGGATCTTGCGATCGGATATCTGTATTTCCTTTGCCAGCGTGATTGCAGGGAGATCGAGAATCGCGGCCAATCCGCAACCAACCACACCGGCATCGGTGTCCGCCGCCTGCCGCCCCGTAAGCACAAGGTCGCAATTGCCAATTTTGCGAATAGCAGCGGCGAGAATCGTTGCAGTCGAGGCGCCATCACTCCATTCCGCTGCCTCATCCGCGACCAGGATGCCTTCATCCGCTCCTAGGGCCAGCACACCCCGAATCGTATGTTCGGCCGAGGACGGGCCATAGCACAGAATGGTGATCTTAAGTTTCGCCCCAGCGTCGCGCAGGCGTAGCGCAGCTTCGACCGCCTGCTCGTCGTATGGGCTGACCACTTGGGAGAGACCCGGCACGGGAATGACCTCGCCTACCTCCTCGTCAATTTTGAACGAAACCGACGGAAACTCGGGATCCCAAACTTGCTTGACGCAAACTACGACATGCATGGTCCTCACTCGACCAAATTCCAGCGACGCGCGCTAACCACCGCACATGGGCGGAAAAACGTGCAGTCGTGCACCTTCGCGGACGCGCTGGTTAGGCCCTGCATGCCGGCCCTCGATTAAGACTGTCGTCCGCTCGCGTATTGGTACCCTTAGTCGGCGCAACACGGCAGCAACCGTTTCACCGTCTTCGAGTTCTACCGGGATCGCGTATCGGTCGGAGCCCGGTGGTGCATATTTAGCAAGATTTGCGTACAGATTCACCTCGACGCGCATGCCGCCCCCCTTTTCACAGGCTCATCGGCGATGAATTCTTGAGCCCTGCGCAAATCTTCGGGATCGTTGACGTTCAGAAATGCGATGCCGAATGAGTCCGCGCGAGACACTTCCTCAGGCGGGAGAATACGGGCGTTGATCGAATCGAGGAAGTGCTCGACCTTGAGAAGACCATTCTGCAATCGCGCTCGCAACATCTTCCTCGGCTCGCGCGAATAGATCGCATGCATCGGTTGCAATCCATAATGGTCCCGCGGCACGATCGCGTCGCAGCTCCCGCTTCGCGCGGACATGTAACGCAAGAGACTTTCGCTCACGAACGGCATATCGCATGCGCATACGAACACCTTTTCAGTCGAGGCAACTTCAAGTGCCGTATAGAGCCCTCCAAGCGAGCCCGTGCCGGGCATTAGGTCCGGAAACACAGCAAGGCGACGCTCGTTGTATGGCTCCGGCTGGTTGGCGATGACGATCACGCTTTCGCAGCAAGCGGTGAGTGTCGCCAGAATCCGGTCCAGGATCGGAACCCCGCCAATTTCAAGCAGCGCCTTGTTGATTCTGCCCATGCGCCGCGCCTGGCCGCCGGCTAGGATTGCCCCGGTCAGGCCTCGGATCGGCCCGGTATCACCGTCGACGGCTATCACGAGATCTCCTCGACAACCGCTTTCATATTCGTGCCATCCGCCTCGAAGTGAACCATCAGAAACGGCTTCAGAAGATCGAGGTGCTTCGGCCTCAATTCCACCTCCTCGTGTAAAGCGATCCGCTGCGAAATCAACCAAGACAAAATCGGCAGCAGTTCCGCCTCGTTGCGGAACCGCTGCTGCCACACGTTTTGCGCCGGCTCGAAGCGGAAGTGATTACTGTGCAGCCGTGGCCCTAGGTGCGCGGCATCGTGAACCTCGACCCGGCCCCGATCTACGTCGATCGTCAAGAACGGGATGTTCCCCATCGACATGGAACGTCACCCGGCCGACATACCTGGCCCCTTGGTTTTGTCGAACCACATCCCGCCGGCAAGCTTACGGAGTCCGGACCACAGTTCATCGCGCGCCCAGGTCGTGATTCCGAAGTTGTTGAGGGAAATCAACTCGATCGTGGTATCAGTCTTATGAATCTCCGCCGAATCGCCGACGAACCGGACCTGGAGCGCGTGAACAGCGCGGTCCGGCTGTTTGCCATGGACGTCGGTAAGGATCAGTTTCCAAGCCATTTTTCTTCTCCTCTTTCTACGCGGCATCTAGGGACCCAAGGGCGGCTGCCGCATCGGCCAACCTCAGGGACTCAAGTTTCGCGGTCATGGGCACTCCATTCGCGTCCCATCCGCGCAGGCGGTAGTATTCGTCGAGCATCGACTGCAACTCCTCAGGTGAGCAGTACATACCCCGAGACGGGCCATCAGGAATCGCTTCGTGCATAACCTTGTATGGTAAGTGATCGTCCCGGCGGCGAATTCCTTCGCGAACGTTGAAACAGCGCTCAAGATTGTAGATACGTTCGCCGGCCGCCTCCACTTCTTCGGTAGTCCAGTCGTGCCCGGTCACAAGACGCAGCAAATGCGCGTAGGTCGAGTCGATAAACAAGCCATAGCCGCCGCGCTCGCCGACGAAACGGCATTGGACAAGCGAATCCCCAATCGCGGTAAAATTCTGGCTGTGCACGGCGAACCCAGGTGATGCAGCCACGCTGAAACGATCGACAGCGCCGACGTAGAAGGGTGTCGGACGTGCATCGTGATGGCTACCGCCGCGGGTCCCGGTCGCGTAGCCGACGCTCATACCCTTCAGTGCGCGCGCCGAATGACCAGGTATTTCGAGTCCTTTGACACACAACAAGGATTTTTCAGCACCACGCCCCAAGCGTGCCGCCATGCGCGCCGAGCCTTCGGCAAGCAATTCACCGATCCCCTCGCGCGCGGCTGTTTGGCGGACAAGGTCAAGAATCGGTTCGGGATCGCCGAAATGCAGCGGCCTGCCCACATCGGCCGCGGTCAGGATACCGCGTTCGAAGCAGTCGTAAGCGAAGGCCAGGGTAACGCCCATCGTGATGGTGTCGAGACCGAGCATATCGCACAGCTCACCCGCCTTGATGATGGTTTCGATATCGGAGTTTTCGATCAGGGGACCAAAACCGTAGACGGTTTCCCATTCGGGGATCTTGGCGTGGGTGCCGGCATGGCGTCCGCTTTTGATCTTCACGTCTTTGCCGCATGCCACCGGACAGACGAAGCACGTCGTGTTTTTCTCCCAATACTCCGCTTTCATCCGCTCACCCGAGACCTGGTTCGCCTGATCCCAGGTCTCGCGCGCCAGATTCCGGGTCCCAAGCGCGCCGAGCGCATTCAGAAAATTCGCGAGCATGGGCGTGCCGTATTCGGTAAGCCCGACCGTGCCTTGGCGAACCTCGGCGCGATGCCCGCGCAGAAAGTCGTCAAGAGTATCCGGAGCGGCAATTGGCGTCCGCTTGGCCCCCCGGACGGCGATCGCCTTTAGATTTTTGGCGCCCATGACCGCACCGATGCCACCACGACCGGCCATCCCCTCGCGATTCTGCCAATAGTGGCCGGCGCCGGCGAATCGGACCCGGTTCTCGCCAGCCGGCCCGATCGCAAGCACGTCCGTATGGTCGCCCTCACGGGCGCGGATCGCCCGTACGGTATCGCGCACAGTGCGCCCTGCCAATTCGCGCGCAGAGCGAAATTCGACGCCGCCTTCGGCGATCAGAAGGTAAGTCGGCTCGTCTGCTCCGTTCGCCAGAAGCACAAGGTCGAAGCCCGTACGTTTGAGAGTCACGGGAAAACGCCCGCCGAAGGTCGAATCGTAAAAGATTCCCGTCAGCGGCGACTTGGCGGCGATGCAGGCTCGGCTTGATCCTGGAATCGGCGTGTCGCACCACGGCCCCGTCGCCAGCACAAGCAGGTTTTCGGGAGTGAGAGCATCGACCGCCGACGACACCTCGCGGAACAAGAAATGGGCGGCGAAACCATTGCCCCCTATATAGTTACGCATGAGCTGTTCCTCGACCGGCTCGGACCGCCACCGGCGGGACGCCAGATCGATACGCAACTGCAAACGGTGGTATCCGCCTGGCATCGTCCACTCAATCCTATAGGTAGGCTTCTTTGACGAGTTCGGCTTGGCGCAAATCCCCCGCCGCACCCTGTACCGCGATTTGCCCAGCCTGCATCACGTAGCCCCGCGTCGCCACGGCCAGAGAAGCATAGGCATTCTGCTCGACGAGCAAGACCGAAACGCCACGATCGCGAATTGTTTTGATGATATCGAACACCTGTTCGCTCAAAACCGGTGACAGGCCCATCGACGGCTCGTCCATGAGTATCAAGCGCGGGCGCGTCATGAGCGCGCGTGCGATCGCCAGCATCTGTTGCTGCCCACCGGAAAGTGTACCGCCGAGCTGATGCCGCCGTTCCTTGAGGATAGGGAACAAGCCAAACACCATCTCGGTGTCTTCCATCGCTTCGCGTGGGGTGTTCCGAATAGCGGCTCCGATTTGAAGGTTTTCATCAACGGTGAGCGAGCCAAAAATACGTCGACCCTCAGGCACGACGGCGATGCCACGACGCACAATCTCGGCCGGCCTCAGCCCGTTCAACGGTTCCCCCATAAATTCCACGGTGCCGGAACGTGGCGTCAGGATGTTTAAAATCGTCAGTAGAGTCGTCGTTTTGCCGGCACCGTTATTGCCGAGCAGACAAACGATTTCGCCTTCACTCACGTTCAGTGAAATCCCGTGGAGGATTTTCGCCCGGCCGTAACCGGAATTAACTTGCTGCAGCGCCAGCACCGACGTAACCCCGACCTAAGTAGGCTTCGACGACTCGCGCATCCTTCTTGACGGTATTGAACGGCCCCTCGGCGATCTTCTGGCCGTAATCGAGCACGATCACCCGATTCGTAACGCCCTCGATCAGGCGCATCTTGTGTTCGACCAAAATGACGGCGGTGCCGTCGGCGTTCAGTTGCCTGAGATCGGCAACAAGATCGCGCATTTCCTGGGGCGCCATGCCGGCAGCGGGCTCGTCAAGAAGCAACAGCTTGGGCCGGATCGCAAGCGCGCGCGCGATCTCAAGTCGCCGCTTATCGGCATATGGCAATTCGGCCGCCGCGCGGCCGGGCGTTTCATTAAACCGACTGCGCACACGACCAAGAACTACCAGCGCGTCATTCCGGCCACGCGCTTCCTCCTCACGGACGCGAGACAGTCCCAGAACCGTTGCGCTGTAGCCAATGCTTAAATAGAAATCCATGCCGACGAGAACGTTTTCGAGGATTGACATATCCTCGAACAAGCGGATTTGCTGGAACGTCCGTCCGATACCGAGTTGCGCGATCTCGTGCGGCTTACGTCCGATCAGAGATCCACCTTGAAACAAGATGTCGCCGCCGCTCGGCGGAAAAATGCCGGTAATCAGGTTCAAGAGAGTCGTCTTGCCTGAGCCGTTGGGACCAATGACGCCGACGATTTCTCCTTCCTCCACGTCTAAACTCACGTCGCTAAGCGCGGCGACGCCGGTGAAGTTCTTGCTCACGCTGCGGACAGACAGAAGCGGCATCGGAAGATCCCTAATAACGCGAGGAAATCATCCGCCGCCCTCGCGCCAACATGACGCCGAGCAGGATGAACCCGAAGATGAAAAGACGCCATTCGTTGAAGACTCTCAGCTTCTCGGGCAATACGGTGAACAACACGGCAGCCGCAATCACGCCGGTGATGCGCCAGTTGCCGACGGCAACGACAGCGAGCAGAAAGATAGACTCGATGAAACGGAACGTCGTGGGATCGATGTAGCCGATCATGTGAGCGTACAACGACCCAGCGATGCCACCAAAGCTGGCGCCGGTGCCAAAGGCGAGCAGCTTAAGCTTCATGAGGTTGATGCCCGCGGCCTCGGTGGCAACCTCGTCATTGCGCATCGCCGCCCACACCCGACCCCACCGTGAACGGCCAAGCCGCGAACATACAATCGCGCTAAGGACAAGCATTAGGAGCACAAGATAATAGAAATTCGCCTGATAGGGCAGGGTCACGGTCCCGAGCTTGAGCGGCGTGTGAAATTCGTAGCCGAACAGGTTCGGCGCACGAATCCCGAACACGCCTTGCGTCCCGCCCGTGATTTTTTCGAGATTCGTGATCATCTGGATCACAATGAATGAGAACCCGAGGGTGACGAGAGCCAGATAGTGCCCCTTGACTCGCAGCGCCGGAAACGCGACGAGGAGACTCAAGCACGCAGCGACCAAACCGGCGAGCGGCAGGCATAGCCAGAACGGGAGTCCTAGCTTCACGTTGAACAATGCCGAGGCATAAGCGCCGATTGCGTAATAGGCGATGTAACCGAAGTCCGCGAGACCGGCAAAACCAATTGTCACGTTCAGCCCTAGTCCCATCAGAGCGAAGATGCCGCCCAGGGCCATAACATGGATCTGATAGGGATCGGTTGCGAAAAAGGGATAAGCAATTGCACACGCAAGTGTGCCGGCGGTCAGTAACGTGCGCTCCCGCATCAACGCCTGGGATATGACCGGAAAACGCTTGACGAGAAAATACCAACCAATGCCGAGTACGACGAGGCCCGCCGCGTAGCTCAGGATCAGCGCGGTCTGGGTAATGCGCAGGCCAATGATCGCGATCGCGAACAAGACAACTAGGAATACGGCCGCGGCGACGACAGACACATACCGGGGAATATCGGCGTCATCGTTCGCGGTGAATGTGCGAGCCTGACCTTGAACGCCTGACATGTCGTTCATGGTCCGCTATCTCGTGCTACGGCTCAGAATGCCCGTCGGTCGGAATACGAGGCAAAGAATAAGCAATCCGAATGTAATGACGTTCTTATAAGCTGTACCCTGCGGCAGATAGCCGCTCGTCAATACCTCGATTAGACCAAGAATATAGCCGCCGGCGAGGGCACCGTAGACGTTGCCAAGGCCGCCGATGACAGCGGCCGTGAACCCCTTGATGGCGGCGATAAACCCCATGTTGAACATGATCGAACCGAAGTTCATCCCTTCCAGGATGCCGCCGATCGCTGCCAGTCCGGAACCGATGAAAAATGTTCGGCTAACGGTACGGTCGACGTCAATGCCCATCATTTGCGCACCAGTGGCGTCCGCAGTCACGGCCCGGATAGCGCGGCCGAGTTCGGTTCGCGTGATGACGAAATGCAGCGATACGATCGCCACCAGTGCGACCGCGATCAAGAACACCTGGACATAGCCGATCACCGTCGAGCCGAGAGTGAAGGACTGGAGCTTGAAAGGATCGGGAAAGACCTGCGGATTGGCGCCGTCCGGGTAGAAGATCAGCACCGCCTCCTCGAGCACCAAATAAACCGCGACGGAGGTGATGAGAAACACGATCGGTGGCGCTCGGCGCAGCGGCTTGACCGCGACCCTCTCGACTCCGACACCGATCGCGCCCGACACGACAACCGCGACCGCCGCCATCAGCATCACAAGCATCAACGGCGGTAAATCGAGGCCGACCCCGAGCTTGTAGACCGACAGCGCCACGAACGGCCCGATCATGTAAATCGCGCCATGGGCCAGATTGATGAGATTCAACATTCCGAAATAGAGCGTGAATCCCACGGCGATCAGCGCGTACATGCTGCCGAGGACTATGGCGTTGACGAGTTGTTGGCTGAGCATGGCCTTAATCTCGGCGAACGTGATGAGTGATCCGATTCATCGACCGGCGGGTGGTGGACAGCGGAGGCGGGCTCGCGCCCGCAGCCGCCGCCGTCCAAGCCCCCCTGTCAACGTCCTTAAAATCCAAACCGCCACTCAACCGGCGGACGCGGACTTACTTGCCCCAGGGCAGATCCCAGGCCATCGGCTTGTCGGCCTTGACGATGGATCCGTCTTCCTTGCTGTAGTGAGTCATGATCCATTGCCCGTTCTGGACGACGTAGTAAGCCATCAGCCGTTCCTTGATGTCGCCGGGCCGGGGAAAACTAGCGTTGCCGAGCGCGGTCGCGAAGGTGCCTGTCTTGAGCTCGTCGATCACGCCTCGGCGATTGAGCTTGCCCTTGGCGTTCGCGCGCTTGATCGCCTCGGCTAACGTCTCGATGCAGGCGTAAGCCCAAATGCCGTAGGTTTCATAGGGCTTGTCGTAGCCGGCCTTGTTGTAGGACTCGATAAATTTCTTGCCGCCCGGATAAGACTGGTAGGGCAGGCCGTAGAAATAAGCATAGGTCCCATCCGCCGCCGGTCCGGCGATCGACACGAAGGTCGGCGACATGGTGCCCGAGCCCGTGTAGAAAAGCGAATCGAAGCCGAGCTTGACCATCTGCTGGCGGATCAGGGCCGACTCCGTCGTGACCCCGCCGAAGAAGACGAAATCGGGCTTGAGACCCTTCGCCTTGGTGAGTACGGCCGTGAAGTCCTTCTCGCCGACGGCGATACTATCGTTGCCGATCTTCTTGCCACCGGACTCCTGCGCGTACTTTTCCATCGCCCCGACCAGCGACTTGCCGTACTGCGTGTTGTCGTCGATCAGAAAGAACGATTTCTTGCCCGCCGTCGCGACCGGGAAGCGCGCGCCCATTTCGAGCTGCCACGTGTCCGGCGGCGAAATACGGAAGATCTCGTCGCCTTTCTGCTCCGCCGTCAGTTTCCAGTTGATTGCCGCCGGAATCAGGTTGGCGAGGCCGTTGCGATTGAACACGTCGCTGGTCGCGAGCGCCACCGGACTGTTCCAATGCGCCGAGCATGCCAGCACGTCCGGATCGGACGCCGCCTTGAGCACGGCGCTGACCCCGACGCTCGGCTGGGAGTTGTCGTCCAGCTTGACGAGTTCGAGCTGAATGTCGCCGAGCTTTCCGGACGCGTTGATATCCTTCACGGCCAGGTCCATCGAATTCAACATGCCGATCCCGGTCGCGGCGTTCGGACCGGACGTCGGCAGCACTGCGCAAATCTTGACGATGCGTTTGGCCTCGGCCGGCGGGGCCCAGAGCGCCGCCGCGCCGAAGCCGAAAGCCAGGGCGAGAATGGTCGCGATAGCGGAACAAAGCCTATTTTCGGATTTCATCGAATGCCTCCATGGGGTTGCACTTTCATTTTTTCGCGCGGCCGACTTGTTTTTTAGACAGCCGTCGTTCTTCCGACTGGTGATTTCCAAGCGATTCGACCGTAACAAGCGCGCTCGGACGCGGCGATTCGACCGCATGCGCGCGCCGCTCGATACGGTCAATGAGACGCGCGACGAGCTCGCGGGTTTCCAGGTCCTCATCCTTAATCAAGCGCGCCAAGACGCCGAGATCGTCCACACCCGGCCCCTCCGCGGTTCCGCCGTTCGCGCGAGCAGCAGGCCGAGGGTGGATCGGCGCGTACTTGGTCGTGTTGAGATTGAGCGAAAGCACATCCCAGCGGGAATAATGGCCAACGGAATCCACGATCGACTTGGCCTGGATGATCTGCTCGAAGTCAAGCTCGGCGACGAGGATCTCCTCCTTATCGTAGGTAGGACCCGCCAGATAATTGCCGAGCGGACCGATAATCCCGCTCCCACCGGCCGCATCCCAATAGGACGCGTCTTTTAGTTCAAACCAGTCGGGGACCATGTCAGCGTTCATGTAGCTGGACGCGGTGATCACGAATACCTGGCCCTCGAATGCATACTGGCGGCATGCCGCATCGACGATGTTCTTGAGATATCGGTGGGCAGGCCACACGGCCGCATGGATCCGCTCGCCCATGGCCATCAGGGCATAGCGAGTGAGCACCATGTGATGCTCGTAACATACGAGCCCGCCAAGCTTGCCGTATTCGGTCGGAAACACCTGCATGGTCGAACCGTCGCCCATGCCCCAGATGCACCGCTCGCCATAGGTCGGCACGAGCTTGCGGTGCTTGCCGAGAATCCGGCCGTCAGGCCCGATGAACAGCATTGTGTTGTACAACGACCCGCCGTATTCGCTGTCCAACTCACTGAGCCCCATGACGACATAGGCGTTTGCCCGTTTTGCGGCGGCGCACATGGCATCGGTCTGCGGACTCGGGATCGCGACTGAATTTCTGAAATACCGCACGAACGCTTTGAGTATCGGCACCCGCGCCGGACCGCTGTTGTCGCGCGGCCAAAATGGATAGCCGGGAATAAAGGTCTCCGGGAAAACCATGATGCGGGCGCCGCGCTCGGCCGCCTCGCCGATGAGCCGGCAGGCTTTTTCGACGGTCGCGTCACGGTCGAGAAACACCGGCGCCGCCTGGATTGCGGCCACCGTGACCTTTCCGGTCGGGATATCCGCGCTCATCGCCCCTCCCTGGGTTTAACCGGGCCTTGGTGGGCCCGAGTTGGCCCCGGGCTCCACCTTACGATCATTGTTATTCGGCCGCCGCCTTGATCGCCGCCACTTTCATCACATTGCACATCAGCGGTTTCAGGTAGGCAACGCCGATGTTTGGATCGTTGGGCGGCTCGACTCCGATCGCCATGTTGATATTGGGCGATTCTTTGCCGTACAGCCCTTTTTCACCCTTCTCCGGGTAATACCAGCCGAATGGGGCGCTGACCACGTCCGGATGAACGTGGTCGGAAACGTAGGCGACCATGCGGCATTCGCCCCACGGCGAGCGGACGATGACTTCGTCGCCTTGGTTGATGCCTCGCTTCTTCGCGGATTTGTCGTTGATCCAAACCTTGGCGAAGGGCGTGACCTGGCGCGCCATCGATCCTTCTTCCTTGTTGTGGGTTTCGTACATTTCGAACTCGCGCGCGCCCGTGAGGAGGATGAACGGGAATTCCTCGGCAAGATCGGGACGGCCGTAGGGCGTGAACGGCGGCTCTTCGTGGAAGGGCAACGGATCCTGCCCGACCTTTTCGAGCATCGTGCTCCACAATTCGACCTTGCCGGTCGGAGTGTGGAATCCGCGCTGCTCGTACTCCTTGTACTTGATCGGATAGGTCTTATGGGTTTTGGTCAGCAACTCTTTCATGGTGATGCGGCCGCCCTCGAGGCGAGCATCCCACCACTCCTCGTGATTGTTCCAGGGGATTAGGTCCGGATACTCGAGGCCGCCGCGCTTTTCGACGGCACGGGCAAGCCCGATCAGCACGTCGATTGGATTGCGCGCCTCGCCGGGCGGCTTGATGACCGGCTGCGCGCCCGTCGCGGTCTTGTGATACTGGCTGATGTAGACGTAATCCTCCTCGTACTTGAGCGTCGTCGGCAGCACATAATCCGAATACGTCGCCGTGTCGTAGATCGTCGGACTGAGCGTCACCAAAAGTTCGAGCTTCTTGAGACCCTCGACGAATTTCGGAGTGTCGGGGAAGGAAATGATCGGGTGGATGTCCGTAACAAGAAGCGCCTTGACGTCACCGCGACCGATCGCCCGGGTTCCCTCGACCATGCTCGCGAGCTGCTGGATCGAATCGGGGCCCGACCAAAGCGGGAACCGGTCGGCGCCGAATTGCTTGGCGAGAAGTTCGCGTGGGCCGAATTTCTCGCGGTTCGCGTATAGAAACTCGGTGGGGGCCTTGAGACCACCAAGATCCTTGATCAACATGTTGCCGCCCGGGATGTCGATGTTGCCGGTGATCGCGATCAGGATCGTGAAGATGCGGGCGGTCTGAACCGAATTCGTGTGTTGGCCGGTACCGATCCGGCGCAGCATCGTCGCCGGCTTGGTCGTGGCGTAGAGGCGGGCGATTTCGCGGATTTTTTCCGCCGGTACCCACGTCAGCTTTTCCATTTTTTCCGGCGGATAGTGCTTCACGCGCTCGCGCAGTTCCTCGAATCCGTGGCACCACTTGCTCACGAATTCCTTGTCATACAGGTTTTCGCCGATGATGACGTTGAGCATCGCGAGGCCGAGGGCAGAATCCGCGCCCGGACGGACCGAAATGTAGATATCCGCCTCGCGTGCACTTTCGCTTTCGCGCGGATCGACGACGATCAGCTTTGCACCGCGCGACTTGCCCTCGAGGATGCGCTCCCATTGATTGGGAAACGACGCCGCCGGATTGCTGGCGACGATGAAGATGCACTTCGAGTTTTCGTAATCGGCCCCGTAGGGATAACGGGTGAACCGCTCGCCGACCACCAGCATGTCGCCCATTTGGGTGGTGCCGCCGCACATCTCGCAAATAGTCAGGACGTTCGGCGACCCCAGCGAGCGCATGAACAGGGTCAAGAACACGCCGCGATCGTACCACTCGTGCGGGCCGCAGGCGGCAAGCGCCGGGACCGGGCCATATTTTTTCTTGATGTCGATGAGCCGCTCGGCGATCTCCTCGGTCGCTTTCTCCCAAGAAATCTGCTCCCAGTCACCGCCGCCGCGCTTGCCGCGCCGCTTCAGCGGGTGCTCGACGCGACCGGGCGCGCCGACGTGAAAGATCGGGTAATGAGCCTTGTAGCAGGTGAACGGGGGGTAATGCGGCCGACTCTTGTTGAACGGATGCTCGGGATCGCCCTCGACTCGCACCACCCGATTGTCGCGGACGTGCATGATCACGCCGCATTCGTTGTAGCATTCGTGGCAGAGCGTCCGAATCTGCGTTTCCGCGCCGCTCTTCTCGGTCTTTCCCTTAACATCCACCTTGTTCATTTGATCTCTCCCTATACCCGCAATTCAACGGGGCTGTGTGTTGGGCGATATTTTACTATTTTTAACATGGTTGAAACACCGTTGCAAATGGAAACATCGTTCCATATCATGGTCGGCGGATCGATCTGGACAGATCAATTCATTGGTCGGCCTTGCTGCCGTCCCATTTATGGCCACGGTCGGATACGGTGGCCGGGCGGCCTGACCACGAAAAGATTGGCGATTTATGTCTTCAAGTCGAGCCCGCCCGGAACCGATGGACGACACCCTTCTCACCGAACCCGTGTCCGTGCGCGTCGCGAACATCGAGCGGGCGATGGATTTGCTCGAGGCGCTCGCCAGGCATCCGTCCGGCAAGGCTGTCGGAGAGTTGTCGGTTCAGTTGAATATTCCGAAAAGCGCGGTCTCCCGCATCCTCGGCACCCTCGAGGCCAAAGGATATGTCGCGCGGGATCCCTACTCCGGCCGGTTTCGGATCGCGCTCAAGCTGCTGGCACTTGCGTATCGCCATGCGGACAGCCTCGGCGTCGAGGACATCTCGACGCCATTGCTGCGGGGGGTTGCCGACGAAACCGGGGAGTTGGTACAACTCGCGTTGGTCGACGGCGAAGAAATGCGTTATGTCGTCAAGGCCGAGGGCGTGAATCGCGTCCGAACTGTTTCCTTGATTGGAACAAAGGTGATTGTGCATGCCACCGCGGCGGGCAAAGTTTGGCTCGCCAGCCTGGCATGGCCGCAGGCGCTGAAGCTGGCGCTGAACGACGGCCTCGTCGCCTTGACCCCGCAGACCATCATCGTGGTCGACGGTCTCTCGCGCGAGCTCGATGGCGTGCGGCGGAACGGCTACGCGCTCAACATCTGCGAACACACTCCCGAGGTGAACTCGATCGCCGTGCCGGTCAAGTCGCGGCGCATGAAAGACACCGTCGTCGGAGCGGTCATCCTGACCGGCCCCGAGTTTCGCCTATCGAAAAAGCGCCTGGTCGAATTTGCTCCCCGGCTTCGCGAAGTCGCGGAGGAAATCGGAGAAGCGTTGCCCGGCAACTTGATTCGGGTGACGAAAACAAGTTTTTACTGAAAGGAGAAAAACCATGTCGGTTGTTGGCGATTCCATCCATCTATGTCCACTCTGCGGGTCGGATAAACTCAATGCCTCGCGTGGCGACGAAGTCGCGTGCGGGGGATGCGGTTCGACTTTTTCGGTTGTCCCCGATCCGCGCCTGGCAACCCTCAACTTGACGGTCAAGAAAACATCTCTGAAGGGATGGCAGCCGGGAGCAACCCTGTTGTCGGTGCCGAACATGGACATCGTTCACAAGGCGGCGACGGCGGCAAAAACCCATCATGCTTAAGATGGAAATTCGGAGCCGGTCGCGCTCGCACCGATGGATATCTTTCTCGACACCATAGTCGCCGAGCTTCCACATACGGACTGCGGCGATTGCGGCGAGGTGTCGTGTCGGGCATTTGCATTCCGCCTCGCAACCGATCACGTGGTCGAAGCCCAGGCGTGCCCGCATCTGCGCCCCGCGGCGCGCGAGACTCTGGCCGGACTCAAGGTCGTGTTGCGCCGGCGAAGTCGCGTCGCCCTGATCGTCGAAGAAGACCGATGCACCGCTTGTAACGAGTGCGTGGTTGTCTGTCCGGTGAATGCGACGATGCGCCTGCTCCACAACAAAGAATCGATGCCTCTTGTCATCGAGGACGATATCGTCAAGGTTCGCCGTCATTGCGGCGCGCTCCATAACTGCGTGCGTTGCGTAGAGATTTGCCCAGTCGCCGCCATCAAGCTCGTCTGACGGTTCCCTTTCGTCAACCGCACCTGGAACGATCCCTTCTTGTCCCACCCCGGTATCTCGAAAGACCGCGTGATCGCCATCGTCTGCGCCGTCGCGGTGGTAATCATCTTCTCTAGCTTCACCTTAATTTCGCGAGTCGGGGTGCGCTCGACGCTTGCCGTGCCGGACATCGCGGCGTTGCGTTTCGGCATTGGCGGATTGATTTTGTTGCCGGTGTTCCTCAAACGCGGTTTGGGCCACTTGACGCCGCGGCAAGCCCTTTGGCTGACGGCGACGGGTGGGCTCGGATTCGCGCTCACCGCGTACTCGGGCTTTGCGCTCGCTCCGGCCGTGCACGGCACCGTGTTTCTGCACGGCGCGATCCCGCTCTGCGCGGCGGCACTCGCCAGGATCATGCTCTCCGAGCGGCCAACGCGCCGCGGCCTTTGGGGACTGGGAATGATTCTCGTTGGCGTAAGCGCGATGGCGCTGGACAGCCTGCATGGCGCCGAACTGATGCAGATCGTCGGCGATGCGTGTTTTTTGGCGGCTTCGTTGTTCTGGTGCGCTTATTCGATCTTGGTCCAGCGCTACCAAGTCTCGGCGTGGCAAAGCGCCGCAATCGTCGCTTTCTTCGCCATGATCGCCTATCTCCCGATCTATGCGTTCTTTCTCGACGTCAAGTTGTTCGCGGCCGATTTTTCGGATATCGCGGTCCAAGGGTCCTATCACGGTGTCGTCGTCGGTGCCCTGTCGATCTTGATCTACACCCGCGCCGTCAACGATCTGGGCGCCACTCAAACCGCGCTCTTTACCGTGGCGGTGCCAATCCTGACGACCCTGGTCGCCGTGCCCCTCCTCGGCGAGATCCCGTCTTCTCTCGCCATCGCCGGGCTCTTGATCGTCACGGTCGGCATGGTGATCGCCATTCAATCATCGATGGCACGGATGGCGGCGAGCCGATAATTCCCGGCGAGGGAACATTCTCCGCCACGGTACCGGTTTTGACGACGGTTGCGATCGCCTCGCCCTCCGCCAGATCGGGATACGACCGATCGATCAGCTGAACTTCGTTAGGAGCGGTGTAGACCAAGGCTTTCATCGCGGCGTGACCCTACTCCTTTGCCGGTTCACTTCGCCATGTATCCGCCGTCCACCATGATCACCTGTCCGGTGATGTAGGCGGAGGCATCGCCGGCCAGGAACACGGTGACGCCGTGAATATCTTCATCCCGGCCGTTTCGGCCGATGGCCGTTTGCGCGGCATGACGGGCAGCCAAGGTTTCGTTCTTGAAAACCGGATCGGTCAGCGGTGTCGGGAAAATACCGGGCCCGATGGCGTTGCAGGTGATCCCGCGCGAAGACCACTCCTGGGCGATCGCCCGGGTGAGTTGCACGATGCCGCCCTTGGCTGCGCCGTAGGAAGCGCCGTTTTCAAACGCCCGGTAGGATTGCAGCGACGCCAGATTGATGATCCGCCCACGGCCGCGCGCCGCCATCGCGGGCGCCAACGCCTGAGCCAGGAAGAACGGCGCCGAAAGATGAAGCGCGATGTGGGTCTGCCAGGTTTCGGGCGTGACCTTGGCAAAAGGCTCGCGCAGGTTGACCCCCGCCGCGTTGACGAGAATTTCGACATCCGGCCATCGTCCGGCGACGGTCTGCCCGATGTCCGGCAGTGCGTCCTGGTTCGACAGATCACAAACGAAAGAGTCGGCCTCGATTCCGGCTTGCTTGAGGCGCGCAGCGGCTTCGCGATTTTCCTTTTCCCGCCGCCCCGCGATGATGACACAGGCGCCCGCCAGCCCCAGGGCCAGCGCCATCGCCGCACCAATACCGGAATTGCCCCCGGTAACGAAGGCGCGGCGACCGTCGAGCGAAAAACAGCGTTGCAGGAAGGATTGTCCGCTCATTCACGCCTCGACCGGCGTTCCGCGATCGAACGTCTCGCCGGGGAAATACTTGGCCAGCCGGTCGTCCGCGGTCCGGGCATGGGCCTCCATCCCCTCAAGCCGGGAAATGCGGGCGGTGACCAGGGCCATTTCCTTCGCCGCAGCCTTGGTCATGCGCTGCCACGTCAGCGTCTTCATGAATTTATGGACCGAAAGCCCGCCCGAGTACCGCGCCGCGCCCTTGGTCGGAAGAATGTGATTGGGGCCGGACGTTTTGTCGCCGAAAGCGACGGTCGTTTCCTCGCCCAGGAACAGGGAGCCGTAACAGGTCAGATTCCGCAGCCACCAATCCAGGTCGTGCGCGTGAACCTCCAGGTGTTCGCTCGCATAACGGTCGGAAACGGAGGCGACTTCGTCGCGCGAGCCGCACAGGATCACTTCGCCGTAGTCGCGCCACGCGGCACCGGCTGCGTCGCGGGAGGTCGGGGGAAGTTTGGCGATCAGATCGGGAACGCGCCGCATAACGTCTTCGGCCAAGGCGCGAGAAGTGGTGAAAAGCCAGGCCGGGGATTCGTAGCCGTGCTCGGCCTGTCCCACGAGATCCGAGGCGACAAGGGCCGGGTCGGCGGAATCGTCGGCGATGACCGCTACTTCCGATGGGCCGGCGAAAACGTCGATGCCGACCTTGCCATAGAGCTTGCGCTTGGCCTCGGCGACGAACTTGTTGCCCGGCCCGACGATGATGTCGGCGGGCTTGCCCGTGAACAGCCCGTAGGCGAGCGTGGCAATCGCCTGAACCCCGCCCAGGGTCATAATGACGTCGGCGCCCGCCACTTTCATCGCATACAGGACCTGCGGATGGATGCCCTCGCCCCGGAACGGTGTCGAGCACGCGACCACGGTCGGCACTTCGGCCGCCTTGGCGGTGGCGATGGCCATGTAGGCCGAGGCGATGTGCGCGTAGCGCCCGGTCGGCACATAGCATCCGGCGACATTGACCGGGATGACGCGCTGGCCGGCCGTGACGCCCGGACGCAACTCCGTTTCGAACTCCTTCAGCGATGCCTTCTGCGCCAACGCGAAGGCTCTCACTTGTTCGGCGGCGAATTCGATATCGCACTTGACGGATGTCGGAATACCCCGTGTCCGCCGCTCGATTTCTTCGACCGACACCAAGATATCGCCGCTCCATTTATCGAGCTTCAGCGCGTAATCCCTGACCGCCCGTTCGCCGCCTTTTTCGATCTCGGCCAGCATTTCCGCCACGACCTTTTCCGCAGTGGAAGTTTCCGTTTCCGGCGTTTTCGCCGCCCTTTTCAGATATTCGATTGCCATGGCCCGCTCGCCGTTTTCCCGACCTTTACCGTTTAACCGCCGATGCGGCTTGTCCCAGCGTCCGCGAAAGACGCGCCGCCGTCGCGCGCAACGCCTCTACGTGCTCCATTGCCCGCGCGAGACTCAATCGGACGGTCGGCGCGTGAACGGCCAGCGCCCCGCAAATCCGCTTGCGGTTGCGCGGATCCGTCACCGGCACGGCAACGGCGATCAATCCCTTCAGGAATTCTTCGTTGTCGGTGGAAACCCCGGTACGGCGAATTACGCGCAAGGCGGTCTCGAGCGCGCGCGGATCGGTGATGGTCCTATCGGTGCACCGGGCCAACGACAGCGACGCCAGGAGCCGGCGGCGTTCGCGCGCCGACAGGTGACTGAGGAACAACTTGCCGCTGGCGGTGCAGTGCAACGGCACGCGCGAGCCCGGCTGCAGATGCAACCGCAACGGCCAATCGGCCTCGACGCGGTCGATATAAACCACGTCGCTGCCGTCACGCATGGTGAAGTTGCACGTTTCGCCGATCTTCCGGACCAGCGCCTGCATGATGGCGTGCCGCTCCCCGCGCAGCGAGGAATGCCGCAAAACGTCCAGGGAAATGCCGACCAGCCGGTGACCGGGTTCGTAGCGGCGGGAATCCGGCTCGCGGCGGAGAAAACCTTCCCGTTCGAGAAGACGTACAATGCGATGCGCCGTTCCCTTGGAAAGACCAGCGCTTTCACCGATCGCCGTCAGCGGCAACGGCCTGTCCGCCTGGGCCACCAATTCCACGATTTTCAGCCCACGAACGATCGCGGGATCGCGTTCCATCAACTCCGCGACCGGCTGTGCGTGCCGTACCGGCTTAAGCGCCGCGCGTTGCCCCATTATCGCATCCGCCCCGACGGAACGCTTCGAGCGTCTTGCCCGTCAGTCGGCCAAGGCGCCGAGCGAAACATCGTCGCGTCCTCCCTCCCGGTTCTCCCGTGCGAACGCCTGGCCTTCGATGTGCCCGATGGCGAATCCCGCACGCCCTGTTCGGCCCGACCGATCGCGTCGGCGGGCCGCAACATGCTAGACACGATCGTTGCGGAGAACAATACTGTCGGCGGCTATTATGGAACTATATGTTCCGTTTTTTGAATAAATGCAGTTTTTTCGAGAAGATGGGATGGATTACGATTATATCATCGTCGGTGCCGGAACCGCCGGGTGCGTTCTCGCTAATCGGCTGAGCGACGGCGGCCGGCATCGTGTTCTTTTGCTGGAAGCGGGTCCGGTCGACGATTATCCATGGATTCACGTTCCCATCGGCTATGCCAAGACGATGTTCCACCCGGTTTTCAACTGGGGGTTCTATACCGAACCCGTGGCCGGAATGGACAACCGACGAATCTACTGGCCGCGCGGACGCTGCCTCGGCGGATCGTCCTCGATCAACGGATTGATTTATATCCGCGGCCAACACGCGGATTACGACCACTGGGCCGCACTCGGTAACGCCGGATGGAGCGCCAGGGACGTCCTACCCTATTTCAAGAAACTCGAGGGAAACAGCCGCGGCGCCGATGACTGGCACGGCGGCGACGGCCCTTTAAGCTGCTCGGACATCGGCGAGCCGCATGAACTGATCGAGGCGATCATCAAGGGCGCGCAGTCCCTAGGCGTTCCCCGCAACCCCGATTTTAACGGCGCGACCCAGGAAGGCGTCGGCTATTACCAGTTGTTCACGCGCAACGGCTGGCGATGCAGCAACGCGGTCGCCTATCTGAAACCGGCGCGCGGACGCGCCAACCTGACCGTCGCAACCGATGCTCAGGCCATGAGAATTGTTTTTACCAATCCGCCCGGAGAACGGCCGCACGCGGTCGGCATCGAATACGCCAGACACGGTCGGCGATTCATCGCCGCTGCACGCCGGGAAGTGATCCTGGCGGCGGGCGCCCTGCAAAGCCCGCAATTGCTTCAATTGTCCGGTATCGGTCCCGCCCGGCTACTGCGCGATTTCGCTGTCGATATCGTCGCCGATCTTCCCGGCGTCGGCGAAAATCTTCAAGACCACCTTCAATTCCGATTGATCTTCAAGTGCGCGAAGCCCATCACCACCAACGACGATCTTCGGTCCTGGATTCGCGCCGCCAAAATCGGTTTGCAATGGCTGCTGCTCCGCTCCGGTCCGCTCGCCGTCGGCATCAACCAAGGCGGGCTGTTCACCAGGGTTCTGCCGGAATCCCGCACGCCGGACATTCAGTTTCATTTTGCCACCCTTTCGGCCGACATCGCGGGCGCCAAACCGCATCCGTTTTCAGGCTTCACCTTCAGCGTCTGCCAGCTTCGCCCGTCGTCGCGCGGAACGGTACGGATCCAATCCCCCGATCCCTGGCAGCCGCCCGCCATGCGGCCCAATTATCTGTCCACGGAGCTCGATCGCCGCTGCGCCGTCGCCGCCGTCAAGTTCGCCCGGCGCTTGGCGGCAACAGACGCCATGCGTCTTTATGTTCGGGAAGAATACCGTCCCGGCCCGGCGGAGACATCGGACGATGAACTGCTCGCCTTCTGCCGCGAGCAGGGAGCGACGATTTTTCACCCGTCGGGAACCTGCAAGATGGGTAACGATCCCATGGCCGTCGTCGATTCGAGCCTGCGCGTTCACGGCGTCGGCGGATTGCGCGTCGTCGATTGCTCGATCATGCCGACATTGGTTTCCGGCAACACCAATGCGCCCGTCACCATGATCGCCGAAAAAGCCAGCGACATGATTCTGCGGGACGCTTGCACTTAATATTGAGGGCTTAATCTCGTCCCACCCGTTGCCGAGTCGAACCGGCTCTGCCGCGCGGCTATCGCACGGACGGCAGCCGCTATGTGGAAACCGTCGTGCGGGGTGTACGTGCGGCCGAAGCCTCCGTAGAGACGCGACTTTCCCCGTCCCACGGCGTTACGATGTCATCAGTCGCGTCAACACGCGGGTCAAAACATCGGCCCCGGCGGCAAGGTCCTCGGGCGGGGTGAATTCCGTCTCGTTGTGGCTGACGCCTCCGACCGAGGGCACGAAGATCATCGCCGACGGCGCGACCGCGCGCAGCGGTATCGAATCGTGCCCGGCGACGGTCGCGAGCCTATGGGTGGCGTAGCCGGCGCCGTGCGCTTCCCGCTCAATGAGCGCGCGCAAGGCCGGATCAAACGCGCCGGCCGGTCGATCGACGGTACGCGTCAGCGCCACCGAAACCGATGGCGTCGAAAGCGCACGCGCCCGGGCCTCGAACCGGGCACGGGCGTCTTCCAGGCGGTTCGCGTCGGCGTCGCGGAATTCGGCGTACAGTCGGACATGGCCCGGCACGACGTTGGTCGAATTGGGATGCACGTCGAGCCGCCCGACCGAGGACAGCAGCGCGCCCCCGGTTTGATCCGACAACTCCCGCGCGAACAGGATCAATTCCGCCGCCGGCAGCAGGGCGTCGCGGCGCCGAGCCATGGCGGTCGGGCCGGTGTGCGCCGATTCGCCGACGATCTCGACCACGTATTTCACCGTGCCCCAGTTGCCCTCGACCACGCCGATGGTTTTTCCTTCGCGTTCGAGTTCCGGGCCCTGTTCGATGTGCAGTTCCAGGTAGGCCGCCAACGACCGGGGCGGCGCATCGCCGCCGCGATAGCCTATATCCTCCAAAGCCGAACCCAAGGTGATCCCGGTGCCGTCGGCGCGCGCCAGCGCGAATTCCGTTTCGACCAATCCGGCGTAGACCGCACTGCCAAGGGTGCTTGGGGCGAAGCGCGCGCCTTCCTCGTTGGTCCAGTTGACGACGGCGAGATTGCGGGTCGGCTTCGGGCCGCCGCGCGCCGTCGTGCACGCGATCGCGCGCGCCGCTTCCAACGCCGCGACGACACCGTAGGCCCCGTCGTAACGGCCGCCGGCGGGCTGGCTGTCGAGGTGCGATCCGGCGAAGACGAAGGGCGCGTCCGGCCCGACCCACGGGAATACGCCGTACATGTTGCCGACCGCGTCGATCAGGACACGGGCCCCCACCTCCGCCAGGCGCGCGCGCAGCCAATCGCGGGCTTGGCCGTCCTCGCGGCTGGCGGCGAGACGCGTTACCCCGCCGCCCGCCGTGCGCCCGAACGCGGACACCTCGTCGAGAGCGCCAAGCAGCCGGTCCGTGTCGCAGGCGTATTTCCGTTTCATGATTCGATCTCCCGCGCGGGTCGAACGCGCGCGGGCGGAAATCCCGACTCGCCCGCGAAATGGCAACGCACGAGGCGGTCCTCGGCCGCGCGCAACGGCGGCGCCTCGGCGCGGCAGCGCGCCTCGGCGTAAGGACAGCGGGTATGAAAGCGGCAGCCGGCGGGCGGATCGAGCGGGCTCGGCACTTCGCCCGCGAGGATGATCCGGTTCTTCGATCCGGCCAGTTTCGGATCGGCGACCGGCGCCGCCGAAAACAGCGCCTGGGTGTAGGGGTGTAGGCGCCGCTGCCGCAGCGCGCGGGTGTCGGCGATCTCGATGATTTCGCCCAGATACATCACCGCGATACGGTCGGAGATATGCTGCACCAAGGCCAGATCGTGGGAAATGAACACGTAGGCGATGCCGAGATCGCGCTGCAACCGCTTCAAAAGATTGATCACCTGGGCCTGAATCGACACGTCGAGGGCGGAAACCGGTTCGTCGCAGATGATGATCGACGGTCCAGCGGCGAGCGCGCGGGCGATGGCGACGCGTTGGCGCTGGCCGCCCGACAGTTCGTGCGGATGGCGCTCGACGAATTCGGGACCGAGGCCGACGGTGCGCAGCAGTTCGATCACCTTGTCGCGCCGCGCGCGGCGGTCGAGAGATTCGTGCAGGCGGATCGGATCGGCGACGATCGCGCCGATCGACCAACGCGGATTGAGGCTGGCGTAGGGATCCTGGAACACGATCTGCAAATGGCGCCGGAGGCCGCGCAGCGCTCGTTTGCCGGCGTGCGTGACATCTTCCCCCAAGACGACGATGCGTCCGCCGGTCGGTTCCTCAAGGCGCATCAGGCATTTCGCCAGCGTCGACTTGCCGCAGCCCGATTCGCCGACGATGGCCAGCGTTTCGCCCCGCGCCAGGGTCAGGTTAATTCCGTCGAGGGCGTGTACCACGCGTGCCGGAGCGAACAGTCCTTCCTTGACCGGAAAATGCTTGACCAGGTCGCGTGCCTCGAGAACCGTTTCGGCGACGGGCGTCATCGGGACGCTCCTTGCGCCGCGAAACAGGCGACGGGACGACCCGGCGCGACATCCCGCAACTCCGGCATCTCCATCCGGCAGCGGTCGAACGCGTCGGGACAGCGCGGCGCGAAGCTGCATCCCTTCGGCATCTCGAACGGCGACGGCACCGTGCCCGGAATTTCGCGCAGAAATGCGCCTTCGGTTTCCTCGCGCTTGGCCGCTTCCAGCAGCCCCCGCGTGTAGGGATGGCGTGGGTCGGCGAAAATATCCGTGACCGCGCCTTCCTCGACCTTGCGCCCGGCGTACATGACGATCACCCGATGCGCGGTTTCGGCGACGACGCCGAGATCGTGGGTGATCAGCAGCACCGCCATGCCGAAGCGCGCTTTCAGCGACTGGATCAGGTCGAGCACCTGTGCTTGGACGGTGACGTCGAGTGCGGTGGTCGGCTCGTCGGCGATCAGTAGCTTCGGCCGGCAGGCGAGCGCCATCGCGATCATCACCCGCTGGCGCATCCCGCCGGAGAGGTTGTGCGGATACTGGCGCGCCCGCGCCTCGGGCGCCGGCACGCCGACCAGGCGCAGCAGCTCGACCACTTCGGCCGCGATCCGATCCGGAGCGAGGCCGAGGTGAAGGCGCAACACTTCGCCGATCTGACGTTCGACCGTAAAGACCGGGTTGAGGGCGGCCATGGCGTCCTGGAAAATCATGGCGATGCGTCGCCCGCGCACATGGCGAATGGCGGCGTCGGACAGATCGAGCAGGTTTTGATCCTCGAACCGCACGTGTCCGGCGACGATCTTTCCCGGCGGATCGGGAACCAGACGCAAAAGCGCATGCGCGACCGTGCTCTTGCCGGAGCCGGATTCGCCGACGATCGCCATGGTTTCCCCTTCGCCGATGGCGAACGAAAGTCCCTCGACCGCCCTGACGACGCCGAGCGTGGTGCGGAAATGCACCGACAGGTCCCACACCTCGATCACGGCACTCATCGCTGCTTGAGCCTCGGGTTGAGCGCGTCGTTTAAGCCCTCGCCGACCAAGTTGATGGCCAGCACGGTGACAAGGATCATCAGTCCGGGGATCGCCGCCATCCACGGCGCGACGCGCAAAACTGTGCGCGCGACTCCGATCATATAGCCCCACGACACCAGGTTGGGATCGCCCAGCCCCAGGAACGACAGTCCCGATTCGGTCAGGATCGCGGTCGCGACCGTGAGCGAAGCGACGACGATCACCGGCGGCAGTGCGTTGGGCATGATCTGCAGCAGGATGATTTCCCAATCCGGCATGCCGATGGCGCGGCAGCCTTGCACGTATTCGCGATCGCGGTGCGCGATGAATTCGCCGCGCGCGAGGCGCGCGACCGAGGGCCAGGACACGATGGCGATGGCGATGGTGATGTTGGCGACCGTCGGCGAGAAGATCGCCACCAGCACGACCGCGAGCACGAACGACGGTATAGTCAGAAAAAATTCGGTGACCCGCATGAGGGCGTCGTCGATCCATCCGCCGTAGTAACCGGCAAGCGCGCCGAAGGTAACGCCGATGGCGGTCGCTGCCAGGCTGGCCATCACTCCGATCAGCAGGGAGATCCGTGCGCCGTGAATAATTCCGGCGAGGATGTCACGCCCGGCAACGTCGGTACCGAGCGGGAAGCGCGCGAACGGCGGCATGAACGGCCGCCCGACCATGTCGAACGGATCGACCGGATAGAGCCAGGGCCCGACCAGGGCCAGCAGCACCACGAGCGCAAGCACAACCGCTCCGCCCACGGCGGCGCGATTGTTGCGGAAACGTGCCCAGAAGGCCCCGAGGATATTCATTTGTGGACGATACGCGGATCGAGGAAACCGTAGAGAAGGTCGACGATCAGATTGGCGATCACCACCACGATCGAGGAAACAAAAAGAATGCCGAGCAGCAGATTGAGATCGCGTTGCAACACCGCGTCGAACACCAGCCGCCCGAGCCCCGGCCAGCCGAACACGGTTTCGACCAGGATCGAACCGCCGAGCAAATGCCCGATTTGCACGCCGGCGAGCGTCACCACCGGCAGCAGCGCGTTGCGCAACGCGTGCGTCCAGGCAACCGTAGTTTCGGAAAGGCCCTTGGCCCGCGCCGTGGTGATGAAATCTAGGCTATAGACTTCGAGCATGGCCGCGCGCATGAGGCGGGTGTAGATCGCCACGTAAAAGAGGCCAAGAGTCGCTGCCGGCAGAATTAAATGCCGCGCGACATCGAGCGCATAGGCGAAGCCGCTCAGATCCGCTCCGATCTTCATCATGCCGCCCGACGGCAGCAGGTCGAACACGATCGAGAACAACACGATCAGCATGAGGCCGAGCCAGAACGCGGGCGTGGCGTAGACGATCAGCGCCAACACCGAGATGACGGTGTCGATCCATGTGCCGCGCCGGCGCGCCGCGACGACGCCGAGCACGACGCCGACACCGACGGCCAGAACGATCGCCACGACCATCAGAATGACGGTGGCCAGGAGACGATCGGCGATCAAGTCGAGCACCGGCACGCCCTGGATGAAGGACATGCCCAAATCGAGCCGGAGCAGCCGCTCGATATAGACGACGAATTGCTCCGCCAGCGGCAGATCGAGCCCGAAGCTGCGGCGCAGTTGTTCGGTGAACTCCAGGGTGGCATGGCCCATTTGGCCGGCCAGGATGTCGGCCGCATCGCCCGGCGCCAGCTTGATCAGCAGGAAATTCATCGCGGCAATGGCAAACACCACCGGTACCAGATGCAACAATCGGCGGACGACGAATGCCAGGGTAGTTTTACGCATGGAGTCGACGTTTCCTCGGATGCGTCAGAGCCGTTTATGCGCGTCACATCCACCGCGCGGCGAAATAAGGGCCTTGCCACGATCGAATCGAAGGGCAAGGCCCCGAAAACGACGCGCGTGGCGCGACGGCTACTCGATCCACACCTGATCCCAGCCGGTGTACATCGAAATACCGTTGGAAATCAGGCCCTTCACCCGCTTGTTCCAGACATTCATGAAGCTGATTTCCATCAGGAAGATCACCGGCAATTCGTCGCGGATGATTTGTTGGACTTCGGCCCATGCCTTGTTGCGCTCGGGCCCATCCTCCAGGCGTGCGGTCAGGCCGAACAGTTCATCGACCCGCGGATTGCGGTAGTTCATCGAGTTGTTGAAGGTCGCGCCCTGTTTGATGTTGGTGGAAATGAAGGCGCGCTGCACCCCGATGGTCGGATCGGAGTAGTTGTGGGTGAAGTTGGACGTGAACTGATACGCCCAGTCGGTATACACCCGCTTCAACCAGCCACCCATGTCGAGGCTTTGGGTCTCGACCTGGATTCCGACCTTGCCGAGTTCCTGCTTGATATACTCGGCCTGGCGTACCCACTCCTCGCCGTAGGGCAGGAAGTTTTGCGTCAGCTTGAAGCGGACGCCGTCGGCCCCGCGCTTGTAACCGGCCTCGTCGAGCAGCTTGTTGGCCTTGGCCGGGCTGTATTCGAAAGGCTTCAGGGTTTTGTCGAAGTGGGTCGGGTTGCCGCTGACGACCGGCCCGCGCGCCGGTTTGCCCTGGCCGTACCAGATGACGTCGACCAGCTTGGCGCGGTCGATGGCCAGGCTGATCGCCTGGCGTACCTTGACGTCGCTCAGCGGTTTTTCGCGCAGGTTGACTTCCAACCACATGATCGGCCCGAGGCCTTCGCTGCCCTCTTGCGATGCGACCAACTGGGGCAGTTTGCTCAAGCGCTGGATTTCCGCCGGCGGCAACGCGTTCATCGGCGCGAGATCGACTTCGCCCTTTTCGACGGCGATGGCGCGGGCGGCGCCGTCGGGCAGGACCCGCATCACCGCTTGGTCGAGGTACGGCCGGCCAGCCTTCCAATAGTCCGCGTTGCGTTCGAGGATGATGTGACTGCCCTTTTTCCATTCCTTCAGCTTAAAGGGGCCGGTGCCGATCGGATTTTGCATGATCTTGGCCTGACGGATCTTGTCGGCGGCGAGTTCCTCGTCGGCGAACCCGTGCTTGGGCATCATCGGCGTTTCGCTCGGCTGGAAAGCGCGCAGGAAATACGGCACCGGCGCCTTCAATTTAAAGACGACGGTATGGGTGTCCGGCGTTTCGATCGTTGCGACGTTGCCGAAATACGTTCGCCCGCGCGAATGGTTGGGCGTGACCACCTTTTCGATGCTGAATTTCACGTCCTCGCTGGTGAACGGCTTGCCGTCGTGCCACTTCACGCCCGCGCGCAGCTTGAAGGTATAGACCAGGCGGTCGGACGACACCGTCCAGGATTCGGCGAGGCCGGGCTTGGGCGTCATTCCGGCCCCCTCGTATTCCAGTAGGCTTTCGTAAATCTTGGTCGAAATCAGCGCGACCGGCACGGCGGTAGTCGAGATGGTGGACATCGCCGTCGCTTCCGGCTGATAGGTGTAAGTGAGCGTGCCGCCTCTTTTCTGCGCTTCCGCCGATGGCGCCAGCAAGGCGCCAACGGCAAACGCGGCGGTCGTAAGGGCGATCAGGCGAAACGGGATCATAACGGAATCTCCTCTGTTTAGGGGCGGCGTGCCGGTTGGGTTCCGGCCTCGGGTTCGGCATCCAAATTACACCAAGCCGGGATGAATTCGATCAAGTGCTCAATGCAGTCGAGGTATTCGCCGAGGGCGATGTGTTCGTCGGGCTTGTGGGCCTGGGCGATGGTTCCGGGCCCGAAAATGATCGACGGAATGCCCCCTTGGTTGACCAAATGGCGCATGTCGCAGCAAAACGGGCCCGGCCGCACCCCGCCGTCGGCGCCGCGGGCTTTCAGGGCCTCGGCCATGTGGACGGCAAGCGGGATTTGTGGGCTTTGCCGGGTGCTGTCGTCGTGGTGGAGGAATTCGAGCCGCGCCGGGTGCTGGCGCAGGAAGTCGTCGGCGTCGTTGGCCCGGCCGACCGCTTGGCGAAAATCGCGCATCACGTCGCCGATGTCGCCGACCCCGGGCGCGAAGTAGGCGCCGCCGCGTAAACTGACCTCGCCCGCGGTCACGGTTTCGTAATGGCCGCCCGCGACCTTGCCGATAACCAGCGCGAAGGGCGCGCGGCCCCGTTCCATCGGGTCGTCGTTGGGAACGGCGTTGAATCGGCGTTCGAGATCAAGCAGCGCATCGATCACTCTGGGGAGTTTTTCGATGGCGCTAACCCCATCCTGGATGCCGCCCTGCCAGCGCGCGCCCGGCGAACGCGGCCGCCCCGGAATTCTAACTTGCCAATAAAGGCCCCCCGGATGGCTGACGGCGACGCCGTTGTTGGTCGGCTCCAGCACGATGGCGGCATCGGCGGTAAAGCCGCGCCGCACCAAATCGAGGGTGCCGTTGCCCGCGTGCTCTTCGTTGACGACGCTTTGGAAAATCACGTCGCCGCGCAAGCGCACGCCCGCCCGCTTGAGGAACGTGAGCGCCATCAGCGCCGCCATCAGACCGCCCTTCATGTCGGACGTGCCGCGCCCGTACATCAGGCCGTTGTCGATCGCCGCGCCGAACGGATCGCGCGTCCATTCGCCGGCCGGCTCGATCGTCACCGTATCGATATGCCCGTTCAGGATCAGCGAACGACCGCCGCCCGTGCCACGGAAAATGCCGACCACATTTGGCCGGTCGCGGTAATTGAGCACGTTTTCGAGGCCGCTCGCCCGCAACGCTTCGTATGTGGGCAAGTCCGTGTAGGGTAGAATCAGATCGTGTTGCCAATGGGTGGGATACTGCGCGATGTTCGGAAAGCGCGCGAACAACGCCGCGATATCGGGCTCCAGCAGCGAGACCTCCGCGCCCAGATCCTTGAGGCTCGCGGCGAGGTGCCGTTGGGCCGCGCCTTCCTCGCCGGTCAAGCTCGGAATTCGCACCAGCCGGGCGAGCGCCGCGATGCTTTCCTCGCGGCCGGCGGCGGCCAACGCCAGGGCTTGGCTTCGTTCCGCTTCATACGGCGCGGCGGAGATGGGGCGTGACGGCGTCATGTTCCTATGAATAAATCATAACGGCCCGCTTCGGCTAATACCGTAATTTCGGCGCGACGCGGTTTTCATCATGCGGAACTCCAAAGCCAACCGCATATTCATTGCACCTCGCTCGGTGATGGGAAAGTCGGTTGATTGACCCTTCGGTTCGGCCCCAAATGGGGAAAGGCCACCGCAGGAAGCGCACGACGTAAAACCGGGGCGCTAGAAATGCCCGCCCGCGAATTTGCGCTTGAGCCGGTTGCGGACAACGATCGCCGCTATGTTCATGGCCGCGACCAGGGCGATTAGCAAAAGCGTGGTGACAAACACCATCGGCTTGCCGGCTTCCGAGTTGCGCGATTGAAAACCGACGTCGTAGATGTGGAACCCGAGGTGCATGAAGCTCCGTTCCAGATGAACGAACGGAAAGATGCCGTCGACCGGCATTTCCGGCGCCAGCTTGACCACGCCGACCAGCATCAGCGGCGCGACTTCGCCCGCGCCGCGCGCCATGGCCAAGATGATGCCGGTGAGAATTCCCGGCATCGCCCGCGGCAGGACGATGCGGCGGATGGTCTGCCATTTCGAGGCGCCGCAGGCGAGCGAGCCTTCGCGCATCGAGCGTGGTACGGCGGCGAGCGCCTCTTCCGTCGCCACAATCACCACCGGCACCGTCAATAGGGCGAGAGTCAAGGACGCCCACAACAAGCCGCCGGTGCCGAAGGTCGGGTTGGGCAGTCGTTCGGGGAAAAACAGGCGATCGATGTTGCCGCCGAGCAGATAGGCGAAAAACCCGAGGCCAAAGACGCCGTACACGATCGACGGCACGCCGGCCAAGTTGTTGACCGAAATGCGCACCAGCGCCATCAAGCGCCCTTGCTTCGCGTATTCGCGCAAGTAAAGCGCGGTGACGATCCCGATCGGCGCCACCATGATGACCATCAGGATGGTCATGGCGAAGGTGCCGAAAACCGCCGGCAGGACGCCACCCTCGGTGTTGGCTTCGCGCGGGCTTTCGGTCAGAAATTGCAGCCAGCGGGACAGATAGACGCCCGCCGCCTCGCCCCACGACAAATCGTTGGCGTAGTACGCCCGCACCACGGCCGAAAGTGGCAGGATTTTTTCCGCGCCGCCGATGTCGGCGAGCGTGACGGTGTCGCGTTCATCGCGCTGCTTGAGGCCCCGGGCTTCGTCCGCCAGCACCTTGAAGCGGGCTTGCAGCGCGACCGCGCCGGCCTCGGTGCGGGCCTTGAGACGCCGGTATGCCTCGCTCCAGTCGCCCGACGCCAATAGTTCCCTGCGCAGCGCCAGTCGGTCGCGTTCCAATTCGTGATTGACGGCGCCGATTTCCTTCCGTTCGATCGTGCGGATTCGCTCGAGCCGCTCTTGCGCTTCGGCCAGCGCCTTGCGCGCCCGCGCGTCGCGTAAATCATGGACGTCGAGCGCCCGGCCGCCCACCGCTAAACCCTTGACGCGACCGATGAACGGCCCCCATTCGAGACGTTCGACGAACACTATGTCCCTCGGAAAAGCGCGTTCACGCGCCTCGAAGTCGGACACCCAGCGAAAGTCCTCGTTGGTAATGTCGTAATTGCCGGTGCGATAAATGGTGCGGCGCGCCGTTCCGTTGTTCGCCCGGATGCGCTCCTGCGCGTCCGGCGGTAGCGTCGCCAGTTTATCGGCGGGGACCCGGAAAACCTCGGTGCGCGACGGTTCACCCGCGACGCGCGTGCCGTCGGCAAGCGTTGCCACTTCGATCGGCCGAGGCAGAAAGGTGGCAAGGCCGTTCCAGGCCACCAAAAAAAGAAATCCGACCACCATCGCGATGCCGAGCGCCAGCGCGCCGCCTAGCATCCACAAATGCAGCTCGCCGTGGGCCGAAAGATCGCTCGCCCGGACGGCTCGCGCACCCGTGTCGGGTGAGATGGAGGGGAAAGGTATTATGGCGGACGGAGCTTCGCTCATGGCAATCTCCAAGAGCTACAACTGCGCCGCGCGCTTGCGGAAGCGCAACCGGACCAATTCGGCCAGGGTATTGACGATGAACGTCATCATGAACAACACGATGGCCGCCAGGAACAGCATCCGGTAAAGGGTTCCGTCGCGCACCGCCTCGGGCAGCTCGACGGCGATGTTGGCGGAGAGAGCGCGTAGACCGCTGAACACGTTAAGGTCCAGAATCGGGGTGTTGCCCGCCGCCATGACCACGATCATGGTTTCGCCCACCGCGCGGCCCATGCCGATCATCACCGCCGCGAACACGCCGCTGACGGCGGTGGGCAAGACAACCCGGATCGCCGTCTGCCAGGGCGTCGCGCCGCAGGCGAGGCTGGCCGCGCGCAGGTGGGCGGGCACCGCGTTGAGAGAATCCTCGGCGATGGTATAGATGATCGGGATCACGGCAAAACCCATCGTGAAGCCGACGACGAACACGTTGCGTTGCACGTAGGTATCAACCAGCGTGCCACGCGGACCGAAGCCGAGCGAATCCAGGCCGATCGCGGCACCGGCGGCCAGCAATCCGGCGAGAATCAGCAGACCAATAATGCGCCCGCCGTCGGCGATACCCGCAAAGGTTCGCGGCCAGGTTCGCAATTTCTTCCGCCAAGCATACCCGCCGAATGGCCCGCCGTGGCGTTCGAACGCAAGCCATGCGACGACGAAGGACAGCGGCCATAAAATCAAAGCCAGCAGCGATCGGTCGCCGCCGATCTGGCCGTCGGCCCACAGTTTGAAATCGCCGGCGAAAAACAACTTCTCGAACGGCGCGGCGAGAACATAGGCCACGATTCCGCCCAGGCCGAGCGCCGCGAACATCAACGCGAACTTTGGCAAGCCCCCGAACCGCAATGCCAACGGCGATGGCAGCGTTTGCCACGCCATCGCCCCGCCCAGCAACGTCAGCGGCAACAGCAGGAATCCGAGAATGATCGGCGCGATCCAAGTTTCGACGAACGGCGCCAGCACCAGCGCGGCGATGAACCCCAGCACCACCGACGGCAACGACGCCATCACCTCCATCGTCGGCTTGACCACGGCGCGAACCGATTGGTGTACGAATTCGGATGTATAGATCGCCGCCAGGATCGCGACCGGCACCGCAAACAGCAACGAATAGAGCGTTGCCTTGAAGGTCCCGAAAATCAGCGGGGTCAACGACAACTTGGGCTCGAAGCTGTCGGTCCCCGACGACGATTGCCAAGTGTAGGCGGGCGCGGGATATCCCTCGTACCAAACCTTGCCGAAGATGGTTTTAAGGATGGTTTCCGGATGCGGCGCCGAGATATCCCAGGCGCCGAAATCGCCGCTGTCGCCGCGTTCGATCAACCCGTTGTCGCGCGGCGCCAGCGCGATCGCTTCCGGCGCGCCGGCGGCGGCGAGTCTGAGCAACGTTTGTTCGCTGGTGGAATGACGAACCCAAACGTTGCCCCGCGCGTCGGCGGTGGCGAACAGTTTGGTCCTCTGGCTCGCGGCGAAAGCGACGACGGCGGCCGGCTGTTTTTCCAGCGCGTGCGCGCGGACCAGCGCGAAGCCGTCGGTCGTTGGTTCGCCTGTGATCGCGTTCTCGCGCCGCAGGCGGAAATAGACATCGACCGAGCCATCGGAACCGCCGACCACCAGGGATTGATCGCCGTTGAGAAATCCGAACACGCCGAGGGTTGCGTCCCCCGTCAGCAAGCGTCGCGTTTCGGCGAGAACCGGGGCGCCGAGATCGCGCGCGTCGTAGCGAAGAACCTTGCCGTCGCGCGCCGCGAGATAAATTTCATCGCCCGCTTCGTTCGTTAGGATACGGCGCGCCGCCGCGCCCGCCGGCAGCGGCGGGAATTCGACCGAGACCACCGTCTTCCGTTCCTGTCCGGTCAGCATGTTCCGGCGGATTTCCGTCCGGCTCAGGCGGACAGTACCGGCCTCGTCCAGGGTAACGAAGGCCTCGCTCGGGCGCTCGGCGGTGCCGCCGCGCCGGTGATCGATGGCCATGATGGCCTTGCCCGGCGCGATGTCCCGCGCGGGATCGAGCCTAGTCGCAACGGATATTTTACGGACTTGATTCCCGGCGATGCGGGCGTAAAGCGTTTGCCCGTCGGCGAAATTATTCTCGTCCAACCGCTCCGCATGCGCCGGAACGGCGTCGCCGGGCAGGGTTTGCGCCGATATGTCGAGACGGCCCAGCCGCACGCGGCCGTCGGCGAAACCGAAGGAGACGTAATTGTCGGCGAGGGTCCGCCCGAACGCGGTAACTCGATCGCCGCCGAAATCGAAGCGCGCGGACGGCAGTGAGCGGCCGCTCGCGATATGGACCAGGCTGACTTCCCCGGAGGCCAGCAGGGTGAGGGCGAGGCTTTTGTATTCGTCGACCCAAAGTCCAAGCACCCTTGCCGTCGCGGCGGGGGTGGAGAACTTCCGTTCGCTCTCGACCCTTGCCCCGCCGAACAGAGGTGCCGCCACTTGCGCGAGAAACACGATGATCGCGAACACCGCGACGATGACGCCGATGCCGCCGATCCGGATCGTCCAATCGGCGATCCGGTCGGCAAGCAGCACGGACCGGCGCGTCCGCCGGTCGCGGCGCCGATTGACGATGGAATGCTGGCTTTCGGACATTGATTGCAGGCCTTACTCGGTTAGACGCGCCGTCTTCAAGTCCTCGCCGGCGATGCCGGCGGTGATCGGAAAGTAGCCGTCCTTGAGTACCGCTTGTTGGCCCTGCTTGGAGAAGACGTAGCGGATGAACTCCGCCCGCACCGGGTCGAGCTTGCGGTTGGGATCGGCGTTGACGTAGACGTAGAGGAACCGGGCGAGTGGGTATTCGCCGGCATACGCGTTGTCGGCGTTGGCTTCCACGCATTTACCGCCGGTCTTGGCCGCGAGCGGCACCGCGCGCACGTCGGCGGTCTTGTAGCCGATGCCGGAATAGCCGATGGCGCCCTTGTCGGAGGCGACGCCCTGCACCACCGTCGACGAGCCCGGCTGTTCCTTGACCGTGTCCTTGAAATCGCCCTTGAACAGCGCTTCTTCCTTGAAGTAACCGTAGGTGCCCGACGCCGAGTTGCGGCCATAAAGCGAAATCGGACGGTTGGCCCATTCGCCCGTCAATCCAACCTGGCCCCAGATGGCGATGTTCTGGGCGTGGCCGCCCTTGCGCGTCTTCGAAAAGATCGCGTCCGCCTGTTGCAGCGACAGGCACTTGACCGGATTGTCCTTGTGCACGAACACGGCCAGCGCGTCGATCGCCACCCGGATCGCGGTCGGCTTGTAGCCGAACTTCTTCTCGAAGCCGTCGATTTCGGCGCCCTTCATCGGCCGCGACATGGGCCCGAATTGGGCGGTACCGGCGATCAGGGCCGGCGGCGCGGTCGAGGAGCCCTTGCCTTCGATCTCGATCTTGACGTTGGGATAGACCGACCGGAAGCCTTCGGCCCACAACGTCATTAGGTTGTTCAAGGTATCCGAGCCGATCGATTTCAGGCTGCTCGAAACCCCGCTTGCCGCCTTGTAGTCGGCGAGCTTCGGATCCAGCATGACCGCCTGCGCGTGCGCCGGGGCCGAATGGCCGTGTCCCAAAAGCATCGGCGCCGCCAGAAGGGCGGCTATATATACACGTGTTACTGCCTTTCTCATTACCGCTTTACCGTTGATCGCGCGCGGCACGCACCCTAGCAAGGCTCGGTCAAGGTATTGCGACCCGAACGTGACGGTTTTGTGAAATTATCGGCGCGAAGCGAGAATCTAGGGGATCCGCTTGACCGAACCGCCGGCGACGAAGCGGAATCGCCGGCCGAACGGTCGGCTCAAGCCGACCGGCCGGGAAGACTCGCGACAATCGTCATTTCCGGCGGGCTTTCGGCCCCTGCCTTCTTCCTATGGTCCTCGTCCGGATGCCAGCCGAGAACCGCGAGCATGATGATAAACCCGACGAAATAGGCTATCGCCACGAACCAGCCGTGCTTGAGCCAGAGACCGACCGACTTCGCCTCCGGATACATGTTCGAGAGCGCGACGCCGGCCGACGAGCCGAACCAGATCATCGATCCGCCGAAACCGACCGCGTAGGCGAGGAAGCCCCAGTCGTAACCACCCTGTTTGAGCGCGAGCGCGGTCAAGGGAATGTTGTCGAACACCGACGAAACGAAGCCGAGGCCGAGCGCCGTCTGCCACGACGCCGGCGGCAGTTTCTCGACCGGCATCAACGAAGCGGCGGTCACCAGCGAGAGCAGGAAAATCGTGCCCTTGAAGGTTTCGGGCATCACCTTCCAGTCGGGAGCCCGCCAAGGTGCCGTGACCAGGATCGCCGCCCACACGGCCAGGCCGATGATCGGGATGCGGTCGAGCAGTTCCGGCGCCCGCAGGTTGGCCCAGACGTTGGAACCGATCGCCGCGATCAAGATCAGGAAAACGATCGACACGCGCGACCATTCGACGTGCGCGGATTTTTTCGCGTGCTTCAAGATCGCCGAATGCTTGTGTTGCGCCAGCGCCGCCGGCACGCCGAATACCGCGAGCGCCACGACCGCACCGAGCGACGCTTCGGCGACCGCCAGCGGGCTCACACCCTCGATCCACATCATGGTCGTGGTCGTGTCGCCGACCACGCTGCCGGCCCCGCCCGCGTTCGAGGCGGCGACGATAGCCGCGAGATAGCCGATGTGCACTTGGCCCCGGAACACATGGCGCGCCATGGTGCCGCCGATCAGGGCGGCGGCGATGTTGTCGAGAAAGCTCGATAGCACGCACACGATCGCGAGCAGCGCGAAGCCGCCTTTCCAGCCGTCGGGCAGGAAGTCCGGCATCACGTCGGGTACCTTGCTTTCCTCGAAATGGCGCGACAGGAGAGCGAACCCCATCAGCAGGCAGAATAGGTTGACGAGGATCACCCATTCGTGGGCCATATGCAGCGCAAGGCCTTCCAGGCCCGGTCCCGTCTTGAACCCGGTGACGCCGAGCTTGTAGAGCACGATCACGCCGAGGCCGATCAGCGCGACCTGCAACGTGTGGTGGTGAAAAATCGCGACGCCGCCGAGCGTCAACCCGAACAGGACGAAATCGACCGGCGCCCCGAGTGCGCTCGCCACGCCCGCGACCACGACGGCACCGGCGAACAAGCCCCGTTCGTGGAGCAAAAAACGCAACACCAAGTTTTTCATGGAATTGGCCGTTTTCAGCAGCCGGCGATCTGGCGATCTGCCGGCCCCTGGGCGGAGGATAATGGAGGCAGAATATGGCGCTGGCAATTGAAATCGGGGCCTCTCGACACTTTCGCGGTTGCCCTTGGCGGCAACGATACCTTACATGTCGAAAATCCCACGCACCGTCGCGTAGGTCACCGCCGGCCGCATCGATCCCATGCCCAAAATATTGATTTCCGCCGAACGACTGCGCGCGCTGACCCGCCGCATCTTCGTCGCCGCCGGCTGTTCCGCCGACGAAAGCGAGCGCATCGCCCATTACCTGGTTCTCGCCAACCTGACCGGGCACGACAGCCACGGGGTGATCCGCGTCCCTCGCTATCTCGACTGGATGGGCAAGGGCTGGCTCAAGCCGGGCCAAACGCCGACCGTGATCGTCGAATCCGAAACGATGGTCCTGCTCGAGGGGCACCATGGGTTCGGCCAGACCCTGGGCCCGCGCGCGACCGAAATCGGAATTGGCAAGGCCCAGGCCGCCGGAGCGGCCATCGTCGCGCTCCGCCACAGCGGGCATCTGGGCCGCATCGGCGATTTCGCCGAGATGGCGGCGGCGGCGGGCCTGGTGTCGATTCACTTCGTCAACGTCGCGGGCAGCACGCTGGTCGCTCCCTTCGGCGGCCGAGAACGGCGGATGGGCACCAATCCGGTCACGATCGGCGTGCCGATGCCGAACGAGCCCCCGCTCATCCTCGATTTCGCGACTTCCGCCGTCGCCGAGGGCAAGGCGATCGTCGCCCACAGCGGCGGCAAGCCCTTGCCCGAAGGAAGCCTGATTGACGAGAGCGGAAAACTGTCGTCCGATCCGACCGTCTTTTACGGTCCGAAGCGCCCGGGCCGGATTCCGCATTCGAGCGGCGGCCGTGGCGCCATCCGCGCCATGGGCGAGCACAAGGGCTCCGGCCTTTCGCTGATGATCGAACTGCTGGCCGGCGCGCTGACGGGATCGGGCTGCGCCGGACCGCCGCCGCGCCCGGTCAACAACGGCATGCTGTCCATTTTCCTGAAGCCCGCGGCATTCGCGGGCGAAGACGCTTTCGCCACCGAGGCGCGCAGCTATATCGAATTTTTCAAAAGCTCCAAGACCGCGCTCGGCACGGGCGAAATTCTGACCCCCGGCGAGCCCGAACGACGCACCCGTGCGCGGCGCGAAGCCGAAGGCGTGCCGTTGCCCGAGGAAGCGTGGGCCATCATCGTCGCCGCCGGCGAGCACGTCGGCCTCGACCGCCGGTCGATCGAAAGCGCGGATTAGGCGTCGAACGCACAGCGGTCATTCGGCCACTTCCTGAATCTGGGTCTTGGCCGACCTCAGCGCCTCGCGCCCGATCAGGTTGCGCTGCATCTGGGCGGTGCCGCCGCCGATCGAGAACATGCGGGCGTCGCGCACCATGCGCTCGAGCGGCAGATCGCACGAGTACCCGGCGGCGCCATGGATCTGCAGCGCCATGTTGGTGACCGCGACCGCGGTGTCGGCGGAATGGACCTTGGCGATGGCGGAATCGACCTTGTCGGGAAAGCCGTGCCCGGCCTCGGCGGCGGCGCGGTAGATGAGCAGCCGCGACGCCTCCAGTTGAATCCGCATGTCGGCAAGCATCCACTGGATGCCCTGGAATTCGCCGATCGGCTGGCCGAACTGCTCGCGGCGCACGGCGTAGCCGCAGGCGAGCTCGTACGCCCCTTGCGCGATGCCGAGCGCCACCGTGGCGGCGCCGAGCCGCTGCACGTTGTAGGCGGTCATCAGCCGCTTGAAGCCCTGGCCGGGCGCGGCGATCAGGTTCGCCGACGGCACCTTGCAGTCCTTGAACACCACGTCGCCCTCGGGCATGCCGCGCACGCCCATCATCACGCGCACCTTGGGCACCGAGAGTCCCGGGGTATCGGCTTCCACCAGCAACCCGCCGATGCCGGCGGCGCCGTCCTTGCCCTCGAAGCGCGCGAATACGAGGTAGAGCCCGGTGACGCCGGCGCCGGTGATCCAGCGCTTCTCGCCGTTGAGGACGTAATGATCGCCCCGCTTCTCGACCCGCGTGGTGATCGATGTCGCGGCCGAGCCGACGTCCGGTTCGGTGATGGCGATCGCCGGCTTGTCGCCGGCGACGATCTTGGGCAGGTAGCGCGCGCGCTGATCCTCGGTGCCGTATTCGGCGATCGCCTTGCCCACCGCCGTGTTGGCGTCGACGCAGATGCGCGCGACCGTGCCGCACACCTTGGCCAGTTCCTCGACCACCAACAGCGCGTCGATCAACGGCCGCCCACCGCCGCCGTATTTGGGATCGATGGTGAGTCCCATGAACCCTTCGGCCGCCATCGCCTTGACCACCGGCCAGGGATAGTTGTTGGTCCGGTCCATTTCCTCGACGTGCGGCGCGACCACGTCGCCGGCGAAGGCCCGCGCGCGGACCTTGAGACGTTCCTGGTCTTCGGCCAGGCGAAAGCTGAGCATCAACGTTTCCTTTCGTATGTTCGTTCATATATTCGTGGGCGGCGAATCACTCGACACATTATTATATGGCGTTTTCCCCCGTCCCGCCGATAATCGCCCGCGAGGGAGGAGCGGCCATGACGTCGGACGGCATGGGAGACATCGCGGCCCGCGCGCGCGCGGTCTTTCCGGGGGGTATTGCCAACGGCGAATTCGGCCTGCCCCCGGATGCCATCGTCGCCATCGCGCGCGGGGACGGCGCGCGCCTCTGGGACACCCAGGGCAGGGAATTTATCGACTTTTCCATGGGCTGGGGGTCGGCGCTGGTCGGCCACGCCCGGCCCGAGGTGGTGGATGCGGTCCGCCGCCAAGCCCCGCTCGGCTCCAACTTCGCCTACCTCAATCCCGAGGTGCTGGCGCTCGCCGAGGAAATCCGGCGCGTCTCGCCGGCGGCGGAGCGGTTGCGCTTCTGCGCGTCGGGCACCGAGGCGACCATGTATTGCCTCAGGCTCGCCCGTGCCGCGACCGGCAAAGCCAAGATCCTCAAGTTCGAGGGCGCCTACCACGGCGCCAACGAAGCCGGCGTCACCAGCCTTTTCCCGAACAAGAACCTTCCCTTCCCCACGCCCGAACTGACCAGCGCCGGCACACCCGCCGCCGCCCACGAATTGCTGATCGCGCCCTACAACGAACTCGGCCCGACGACCGAAATCGTGCGCGCTCACCGCCATGAAATCGCCGGCATCATCATGGAACCGTTGCAGCGCTGCACCCCGCCCGAACCCGGATTCCTGGAAGGCGTGCGCGCGGTCGCGACCGAAGCGGGCGTGCCGCTGATTTTCGACGAAGTGGTGACCGGATTCCGCCTCGCCTACGGCGGCGCGCAGGAATATTACGGCGTGATCCCGGATCTCATCGCCTACGGCAAGGCGCTCGGCGGCGGCTATCCGATCGGCGCGTTCGGGGGCAAACGCGAACTGATGGAGCAAGTCGACGAAAGCCGGATCGGCGGCGACGGCTACGTGTGGATGGCGTCCACCTTGGGCGGCAACCCGGTTTCGACGGCGGCCGCCAACGCGGCCCTCGGCGTGCTGCGCCGACCCGGCACCTACCAAAAGCTGCACGCCCTCGGCCGCGCGTTCCGCGAAGGCCTCGCCCGCGTGCTGCGCGACCGCCAAATCCGCGCCCAGGTGATCGGCGACGGGCCACTCGCCCAGGTGGTATTCACCGACCGACCGGTCAACAATTACCGCTCGACCGCGCGGGGCGACAAAATCAAAGCGCGCAAACTGATGCTCGGCCTGTTCGCGCGGGGCGTGTTCATCAACCCGATGGGCACCAAGCTTTATCTTTCCCTCGCCCACGACGAGGCGATCTGCGAGGAGTTCCTCAGCCGCTTCGACGCCGTTCTCGGCCAGGTTTAAGCCGGGTTCGCACCGGTCAAAGCCCGTCAACAGACAACGGGCAACGCGCGTATCCGGGCGGGCGGGTGGCGTCAACCCTCCGACCGAACCGCGTTACCCGAATCCATGTCGAAAATATGGACCGTTTCCGGATCGAGACGGATACCGACCTCCTCTTCGACGCCGACAACGCTATCGGCGCGGACCTGGACGGTGAACCGCCGCTTGTCGCCGAGCTCGACGTCGACCAGCTTTTCCGAGCCGAGCAGCTCCACCACCCAAACCCGGCCGCGAACGGTCGCGGCCCCGCCTGCGGGGGCGAGCGCCGCGGCCTGCGGCCGCACCCCCAGCATCACTCGCTGGTCGGGGGCGAGCCGGCCGGCGAGATGCGGCAACGCGAGCCGAATGCCCGGGGAAAAGAACGCCGGTGCGCCCGCGTTAGCCGCGATCTCGCCCTCGAGAAAATTCATCGGCGGGCTGCCGATGAATCCAGCAACGAACAGATTGGCGGGGCGGTCGTATACATCTGCTGGAGTCCCGAATTGCTGCACCACGCCCCCATGCATGACGGCGATCAGGTCGGACATGGTCATGGCTTCCAGCTGGTCGTGGGTGACGTAAACCGTGGTCGCGCCCAGATCGAGGTGAAACCGGCGCAATTCCGCCCGCATCGTGACCCGGAGCTTGGCGTCCAAATTGGAGAGCGGCTCGTCCATCAGAAAAATATCGGGCTTGCGCACCATCGCCCGCCCCAGAGCCACGCGCTGGCGCTGGCCGCCGGAAAGCTGCGCCGGCTTGCGTTCGAGCAAATGATCGATTTCCAGGACGCGGGCGACGCGCGCCACCTGGGCGTCCTGCTCGGCCTTCGGCGTTCCGCGCACGCGCAATCCGTAGCTCAGGTTCTGGCGCACGGTCATCTGCGGATAGAGCGCGTAGGACTGGAACACCATGGCGATATTGCGATCGCGCGGCGCAAGCCGGTTGACCACCTGGTCGCCGAACTTGATGACGCCCGACGTGATGGTCTCGAGCCCGGCGATCATGCGAAGCAGGGTTGTCTTGCCGCAGCCCGAGGGGCCGAGCAGGGTCACGAACTTGCGGTCGGGAAACACGAGTTCGATGTCCTTCAGCACCTGGACAGCGCCGAAGCTCTTGTTGATCGCTTCGAGACGAACGTCCATGACCGGCGGCCTCAACCCTTGACCGCGCCAGCGCCGAACCCGGCGACGAGGTGGCGCTGCAGCGCCGCGAACACCAGCGCCATCGGCACGGTCATCAACACCGAGGCCGCCATCAAAAGGCCCCAGTCCACGTGCGTGCCCTCGAAGAACAGCATGACCCCGACCGTGAGCGTGAGATTATCGAGGGAATTCATGAACACGCGCCCGAACAGGTAGTCGTTCCACGATACGATCATGGAAAAAATGCCGGCGGCGATGATCCCGGGCAGCGCCGACGGCAGCACTACTTGGCTGAACACCTGCAGGCGCGAGGCGCCGTCGATCAGAGCCGCTTCCTCGATTTCGATCGGGATCGAACGCATGAACGCCCACATCAGCCACATACAAAAAGGGAGCGTGACGCAGACATAGCCGAGGATCAGGCTCCAAAGCGAATCCGTGAGCCCTATCCGCACCATCATCAGGAACAGCGGAAAGACGAAGATGATGGAAGGAATCATGTAGCCAAGCAGGCTGAAATAGGGAACGAACCGCTGGCCCCAGTAGCGGAACCGGGTCAAGCTGTAAGCGGCGAGCGTCGCGACTGTGATGCTGATGAGCGTCGAGCCGAAGGTGACGATCGCACTGTTGGCGAACCAGCGCATGAAGAACTTGGCCGGCGACGTGCCGATCGCCGCCTGGCCTTCGGCCTGAAAATACTGCGACTTACCGCTGAGCAGCGCGGCGTAATTCTCCAGCGTAATCGCCTGCGGCCAAAGCGTCGGCGGAACGGCGAAAATTTCCGCCTTCGGCTTGAGCGAGGTGGTGAGTGCCCAGATCAACGGAAAGCAAACAAGGAACGTAATCGCGGTCAGACTCGCGTAAAGCGCGAGACGGAGAACGATCGGGCCCAGACGTTCCCGGATCATGACGATTTTTCGTCCGCACCGAAGCCGGACACCCGCAGGTAGATGACGCTGCCGAGAAACAGCATCACCATCATCACCACGCCAGTCGCGGCGCCGACGCCGAGCCTGAGGGAAGCGATAGACTGCTCGAACGAATAGACGGCAAGATTGAAGGTCGAGGTGCCGGGTCCGCCCTTGGTCAGCAGATAGATTTCCTCGAATTTGTTGAACGTCCAGATGGTGCGAAACACGATCACGACGATCAGCACTTCCTTCAACTGCGGCAGCGTGACGTCGAGGAAGCGGCGGATTATGCCCGCCCCGTCGACCTTGGCCGCGTCGTACAACTCGAGCGGCACCGTCTGCAACCGGGCGAGCACGCAGATGACCACGAACGGCGTGTATTTCCAGACATTGAGCATGATGGTCGAGGCCATCGCCATCTCCGGGGTCGACAGCCAATAGATCGGCGTCTGGATCAGCCCGGCGGCCAGCAATGCGTGGTTCACCACGCCGATTTCGGGATTGAAGATCCAGCGCCAGATCAGGGCGATCACTACCGTCGGCACGATGTAGGGAAAGAGCAAGAGCCCTCGAAAAATCGCGATTCCCGCCAATGCCTGGTGCAACAGCAGCGCGATGCCAACGCCGAACACTGTCTGAAAAACGATCGACAGCACCGTCCATACGGTCGCCTGTCCGAACGAATCCCAGAACAGCGGATCCTCGAAAATAAATGCGAAATTGGCGAGAGCGACGAAAGTGGTGAGGTCGGGGCGCAGCGGATTGTAGCTGAGAAACGCCATCCGGATCGCCTCGATGACCGGATAGACCATGAACACCGCGGCCAACACCACGAACGGAACGACGAACAGAAGCCCGACGATCCGATCGGGCAGCACGGTGGTCTTGCGGTTCATGGCTGGCCGGTGCGCCGGGCAATCACGGGGGCGGACGCGGCCGGGCGGCGCTTGGGGCCGCCCGGCCCGCCGATCAACCGAGCAGACGCATGTTGTCGCGCCGGATCGCTTCCAATTCGCGCGCGCCCCACTTGGCGGCTTCCGCCGGCGCCATGTTGTCGATCACCACTTTCTGCACGGTTTGCGCCAACACCGAGCGACCGTGCACGATGCCGGCGAGCGGGTTGACGCCTTGCAGCATTTCGTTCGCCGAACTGCTCGAATGGGCGAGCGAGTCCTTGAAGTACGTCTGCACCGTGCGCGACTTCGCCTGGAAGATTGGGTGGTTACGCAACTCGGGCGCATCCAGCACGTCTTTATAGGTCGGCGCCACGTTGGGCACCAGTGAGTGGCTGTACTTGATCAGCCAGTCCTTGCTGGTCTGATAATAGATCAGCGCCGCCTTGACCTCGTCGATGAACGGGTTGTTCCGGATGGGAATGCACCAACCCTGGAAATCGTTCCAGTTGCTACGCCGGCCAGTCTTGGGATGGCGGGCGTGGTTGAAGGCCTCGGTCGCCGCGAACACCGCCTTGTTTTCTTCCGCCGCGCGACCAAGCGTGCGGCCCCAGTAGAAGCTCATGGCCGTCTTGCCGGTAACGTGGGCATCGACCACCTGGAGGAAACTATATTCGACCGCGCCCTTCGGCATGTAGGGTCGCAGTTCCTTGACGAAGGTCAGCGCCTCGACCGTCTGAGGGCTGTCGAACACCACCTGGAACTTGTTGGCAGCGTCGAACATCCGCCCGCCGGCGGAATGGAGCAGCGCGGAGAAATGGTAGTCAGTGCAAAGATTGCGACCGAGCGCCATGGTGAAACCGGCGATGTCCGGCTTCTTCTGCGAGATCGTCCGCGCCGCCGCGAGCAGATCGTTCCAATCCCAAGTGTCGGGATCCTTGAGCCCCAAATCCTTGATGATGTCCATGCGCACCAGCAACAGATGAGGTTGGTGATGCGCCGGCAGGACATACTGCTTGCCTTTCCAGCTGCCCCAGTATTCCCACTTCACGCCGTCGGCGATCCGGTTGCGCCCGACCTTATCGACCACATCGTCGAGGGATACCAACAGGTTTTCCGCCATCAACTGCATGGCGATCGGGGATTCGACGCTGATCAGGGCCGGGGGCCGTTGCGCGGCGAGATCGGTCATCAATTTGACGTAGACGCCGTCCCACGGGATGGTCTCGATTTCGAACTTGAGTCCGGGCGCGTTCTTCTGCGCCCATTCGTTCATGGCCGCGACCGCGACGCCGCCGTAGGGTCCCGGCTCGCCCCAGCAACGGACGGTGCCGGTCTTGGCGCTTTGCGCGCTAGCCGGGAACGCGCCCAGCAGACTCGCGCCGGCCACGCCGGCCGCCGCCCCGGCGAGAAAGTCACGGCGGGGAATGTTGGTCTTGTCGGTGCTCATCGGTCTCCTCCCTGGAGTTTGCGGACAAATGATATGCCCGCTTGATTGATAGCGGCCTCGGGCGTCAACCCGGGCGTGGCCGTTGCAAGTAGCGCTCAGCGCGCACGGTAGCGGTGGCTTCGTGGGCCAGCATGCCTTCCTCGGCGCACATGCGTGCCATGATCGGCGCGATCATATGACTCGCGGACGCGGTCAGGCGCTGATAGGTGACGGTCTTAAGGAACTTTCCCACCCACAGTCCGCCGGTGTAGCGCGCGGCGCGGCCGGTGGGCAGCGTGTGATTGGTGCCGACGCCCTTGTCGCCGTAGGCGACAGTACTTTCCTCGCCGACGAACAGGCTGCCGTAGTTTTTTAGCCGGGCGAGATAATAATCGTCGCGGCGCGTCATCAGCTCCAGATGTTCGGGGGCGTAGGTATCGCTCAACGCGATCGCTTCGTCGTCGTCGGTAACGACCGCCACCTCGCCCCAGCGCCGCCACGCCGCGCCCGCGATCTCGGCCGTCGGCAAGGTTACTAATTGCCGGTCGATTTCGGCCAGCACGTCGCGGCCCAATTTTTCCGAGGTCGTTACCAACCACGCCGGGCTATCCGGCCCGTGCTCCGCCTGACCGAGCAAATCGGTCGCGACCAGGGCCGGATCGGCCGAAGAATCGGCAATCACCAGAATTTCGGTCGGGCCCGCCGGCAAATCGATACCGACCCGGCCGAACAGCTGGCGCTTGGCCTCGGCGACGTAGGCGTTGCCTGGGCCGGTGATCATGTCGACTGGGCGCATACCGACGCAGCCGAACGCCATCGCGGTGAAGGCCTGAACCCCGCCGATGGTGAAGATGTCGTCGGCGCCAGCCTCGGCGAGCGCGTAGAGGGTCGGGGCATAGATACCGAGACCCTCGCGCGGCGGCGCGGCGCCGATGACGTGCGGCACGCCGGCGACCTTGGCGGTCGCTACGCTCATCAACGCGGCCGAAATCAGGGGATATTTTCCACCCGGGATGTAGCAGCCGACTACTTCGACCGGAATGATCTTTTGCCCGAGCAAAATGCCATCGCCGAACTTGGCCTCGAATTCATGGAGGGAATCGCGCTGACGCTTGGCGAAATCGGTGACCTGTTTTTTGCAGTACGCGAAATCGTCCTTGAACGTCGCGCTCACCGCCTTGCGCGCGGTGGCGATTTCGTCCGCGGACACGCGGAACTCGTCGCGAGTCCATTTATCGAGATCACGGGCATAGCGTCGAACCGCCGCGTCCCGGTTCTGCTCGATATCCTCGATCATGGCGCGGACACGCTCGACCAACTGCCGGTCGGTCTGCACGGAACGCGGCGCGGCCTGCTTCAGATAGCGGACCATGGACTCCCCTTCGTCCGTCCCGTCGTGGATCGTACGCTGGGTGCGGAGCCGGCCGGACCGAGGATATTTTCCAAGGGTGGTTTGTCAAGGCTGCGGCCGTCATTCAGGCTTTGCGACGGGTGCGGCGCCGACGTTCGCCGTGATAGAATGGACCCATGCGCATATTGGCGGCGATTGCCATATTGGCCGTAGGGATTTCGACCTCCCACGCGGTCGACGACCCCGATCCCTTGCGCGCGGTGACCGAACTGGCGCCTGTTCGGACGAAAATCGAGGCGAAAGATTACAAAGGCGCGATCGCCCTGCTCGCCACCATCCTCAAGGCCGACCCCAAGAACGCGGACGCCCACAACCTGATGGGCTACAGCCTGCGCAAGAGCGGCGATTTCGAACAATCCCTCGCGCATTACCAAAAGGCACTCGCGATCGATCCGAAGCACAAGGGCGCGCTCGAATATCTCGGCGAGCTTTACGTCCAAACCGACCAATTGGCGAAGGCGCGCGAGATGGCGGCGCGGCTCAAGGCGCTCTGCCCCAAGGGCTGCGAGGAATTGACCGATCTCGAAAAAGCGATCGCGGGTGCGGGGCGCGCGCAATGACATGCGAAGCAGATGTTTAGAGTTTCGCCTCGGGCACAAAGCCCGGATCAACTTCAATAGCGAAAATTATGAAGCCGCTATCTGACACCAACCCCGGCCTTATCCTCCCTTTTTTCGACACCTACGCCAAAGGCGCGCCCGGGGGATACGCTTCCACCCTGTGTTCGGACATCGCCGCCGCTCTTGCCGTCCGGGGATGGCCGTGCCGACCCGTGGCCCTGTGGCAGGACACGAACGAAACCCTGGCAAGGATATTCCGAAGCCCGCCGCCGTTCGTGATCAACCTCAACCTGCTTCCCGAGGGAAAATTTGTCGACCTGTCAGTCGGGGGGGGGAATCCCATAAGGTAACGCTGCTCGAATATTTCGCGCGAGTGCCGAAAATACCCGTGGTGACCATCCTGTGCGACCATGCCGTACACATGTTGCATAGGGTCGTCGGTTACGACCATGCGGCGCTCGGCATGTCGTTCGCGGCGCTCGAGGCGAACAGCGTCCCGTTCCTGGAGCGCGCGGGGGTTCCCCGGTCGCGGATCGTCTGCCTGCCCTGGGGCGGCCCGCCGCCGGATCCCTCGCCCAAACCGTTCGCCGGGCGGGCGTACGACATTATTTTCCACGGCAGCTTGGATTCCTTGATCCCCGAACAGGAATTCCTGCGGGCGGAAACGGCCGTGGGGCTTGCCGAGCCGGAGGCGCGGGCCATTTTGCGCGCCGCCGAACGGGTCGTCGAAGGCGATATCGATCCGGATCGGTCCCTGCCAGAGGCCTGCGCGGAAGAAAGCATCGATACGTCCCGGCTCGACCTCATGCGTTTGGCCCGCATGGTGAAAGCGACCGATATCCGCTCGCGGGCCATCCGCCGCGAGCGGTTTCTGTCCGCGTTCGCCGATGCCCCCGTGCATTTCTTCGGGAATTACCCTGAAGCGTTCAAGCGCAAGTTTTCCCGAGCCGTTTTTCATGAAAACAAATCGTTTTCGGAAATTTCCGCAATCAGTCGGAACGCCAAGATCGCCTTGTGCGATATGGTCAATTTCCGGCGTAACGCGCATTTGCGCTTGATGTACGACCAGGCACACGGCTGCCTGTCCGCGACGGAACACAACGACCGTCTCGGTGGCGATTTCACCGACATGGAAAACATCATATTCGCATCGCACCCTTACCCGGACATCGCCGACAAGGTCCGCGCCGTGCTCGCCGATCCGGCGCGCGGCCAGGCGATGGTGGACGCGGCCAGGCCGATCTACAAATCCCGCTACACCTGGCGCGAAACGGTCAAGGCGTTGATCCCTCTTTTGCCGCCGCTAGATGTCAAGACACCGCTCCGGTTAACAAAATCAAAAAATACCCGCCGATCGCCGATTAGAGCTAAACTAACGAAAAGAAAGACCGGTCGCCTCAAGTCTCGATAACGCTCACCGCTTGACCCGGAACCGCGAGGCGTCCCGCGCGACCGCGATCGCCGCCTCGATCAGCGGGCGCGGACGGCGGGCGTTCAGCACCGTGACGTAGGCCGAAATCAGAATCGCCGCGTCGCGCAACGGCAGCGCGCGGATATCCGGGTGCGGGGCGTATTCCCGTTCCGAGACGACGCCGAGGCCCATGCCGCGCGCGACCGCCTCGCGGATCGCCTCGCGGCTGTTGATTTCGAGGATCGGCCTAACCGCGACACCGGCCTTGGCGAGCGCGCCTTCGAACGCGCGCCGAGTCGCCGACGAGGGATCGCGGACAATCACCGGTTCCCCCTGCAATTCAGCAACACGGAGGGATTTCTGGCGCGCGAACCGGTGCGTTGCCGGCACCATCACCAGCCCCGGGTGGCGGTCGTAGAGCATGGAGAAAAATTCCGGCCCGCCGATGTCGTCGGCGAGAATGCCGACATCGATCTCAAAGTTGGCAAGGCGCGAGACGATTTCACCGCGCGAGGCGACGTTAACCGCGATTTCAACCGCTGGAAATCGTTCACGGAACCGATGCGCGAGTTCGATCACCTCATAGGGGCCGACCGCGCCGAGGCGCAATAGGCCGCGCTCGTTCCGGCCGACGGTGCGGAGAAAACTCGCGGCTTCCGCCTCGTGGCCATAGAGCCCTTGAGTGATGGCGAGCAGCTTCCGGCCGGTGTCGGACAGTTCGAACTTGCGTCCCTGGCGGTGGAACAATTCGACCCGGAAATGGTCCTCGAGCGCCTTGATGTGGCTCGAAATGGTCGGTTGACCGACGTTGAGGGCGCGCGCGGCGCGGGTAAAGCCGCCTTGGGTGGCGACCATGTGAAACGCCTTTAGCCACTTTTCATACATGAATCAACGCTCTTTCATCCTTGCGTCATATATTTATCAAATCAATGATACATGACGAATAATCGATTTTTCGGATGATAGCGTATTCGCTACCGTTCGCCCATCCGCATTGCGTCACCCAGTCCGGGGAGGGGTCCCATGCCGAAAAACGGCGATGAACCGATCGTTCGCGTTAACGGGGTCGATTACCGCTGGCCGAAGAAACCGCTGGTGGTGGTGTGCATCGACGGCGGCGATCCGTCCTACTTCGATCGCGGACTCAAGGACGGGATCATTCCCAACGTCGCCCGCTTCATGCGCCAGGGCTTTAATGCGGTCGCCGACGGCACCGTGCCAAGCTTCACCTGCCCCAACAACATGTCGATCGTGACCGGCGCGCCCGCCTCGGTCCACGGCATTTCCGGCAACTTCTACCTCGACCCGGCGACCGGCGAAGCAGTGGTGATGACCGGCCCCGAACTGTTGCGCGGCACCACCATCTTCGCCGAATTCGCCCGCGCCGGCGCCAAGGTGGTTTCCATCACCGCCAAGGACAAGCTCCGCCGCCAGCTCGGCAAGGGCCTCGATATTTCCCGCGGCAACATGAACTTCTCCTCCGAACAGGCCGACAAGTGCACCAAGGCCGAGCATGGCATCGACAACGTCCTTAAATTCGTGGGCATGCCGCTGCCCAACATGTATTCGGCCGAACTGTCGCTGTTTGTGCTGGAGGCCGGCATTCGCATCCTGGAGCGCGACCGGCCAGACATCATGTACCTCTCGCTCACTGATTACATCCAGCACAAGTACGCGCCAGGCGAATCGGAAGCCAACAAGTTCTACAAGAATCTGGACGAGAAATTCGGCCGGCTCGCCGAATTGGGCGCGGTGGTCGCGCTCACCGCCGACCACGGCATGAACGACAAGTCCAAGCCCGACGGCACGCCCAATGTCATTTGGCTCCAGGACATTCTCGATTCCGAATTCGGCAAGGGCGACACGAAAGTGATCTGCCCGATCACCGATTATTTCGTCGCCCACCACGGCGCGCTCGGCGGTTTCGTGCGCGTTTATTGCCGGGGCGGCAGGGCCAAGCCCGAGCAGATCATGAAACTGATCGAGCCGATCAAGGGCATCGAGACCGTGCTCGACAAGCCGACCATCTGTGCCAAATACGACCTGCCGCCCGACCGCGAAGGCGACGTTGCGGTTGTCTCCGACCGCAATACCTGCGTCGGGGCCAGCAAGGCCGATCACGATCTGTCCGGTCTCGAAGGGCACCGCTTGCGCACCCATGGCGGCGTTTCCGAGGCGCGCGTGCCTTTCGTCATCAGCGAACCAATTGGCGACGTCTACGCCAAGAGGGCTAAGGCGGGCGCCCTCAAGAGCCATAACATCTTCGAATATGCCTTGAACGGCGCCGCTGCCCACTGAAAGAAAGCCCGCGATTCCCATGAAACCCGCCACCGGCAAAGCTGCCGTCTACGACGCCCCCAACCAACCGTTCCAGGTCCGCGAGTTTCCCTTGCGACCGACCCGGCCGGACGAAGTACTGGTGCGCATCCGCATGTCCACCATCTGCCGTTCCGACATCCACTCCTACGAGGGACGGCGGCCGAACCCGTGCCCCGGCGTGCTCGGTCACGAGATCATCGGCACCATCGTTGAGCTGGGTTCGAATGTGCAGCGCGACATGCGCGGCGACAAACTTGCGGTCGGCGACCGTATCACTTGGAGCGAATTCTTCATTCGCGGTCCCAACTACTACACCGAGGTGCTCGATATCCCGCAGAAGTCGCCCGGCGTCGAGAAGTACGGGCATATGGCGGTCGGCGACGACCCGCACTTCCATGGCGGATTCGCCGAATATTGCTACATCCTGCCGCAGTCCTGGATCTTGAAACTGCCCGCAGACATGAGCGACGAGGAAGCGACCCCGGTCAACTGCGGCGTCGCCACCATGATTTCCGTCACCGAGTCGGCCGAGATCGGTATGGGCGAAGCGGTGGTGGTGCAAGGACTGGGCCTGCTCGGCCTTTACGGCGCAGCCATTGCAAAAGCCCGCGGCGCGCGCCTGGTAATCGGCCTCGACACGGTCGCGGCGCGGCGCGAACTGGCAATGAAATTCGGCGTCGACGCCACGTTTGACCCGAGCGCCATGAGCGAAGATGACCTAGCCAAGAAGGTGCGCGAACTGTGTCCGCCCGAAGGTCCCGACGCCGTGATCGAGGTGTGCGGCTCGCCCGAGGTGATTCCGTCAGGCCTCAAGATGCTGCGCGTCGGCGGGCGCTACGTGCTGGGCGGTATCGTCAACCCCGAGGCCTACGTCCGCGTCGACGCCAATCTGATTCTCCGCAAGCTGGTCACGCTGCGCGGGGTCCACAACTACCATCCACGTCATCTGATCGAGGCGCTCGATTTCGTCGCCGTCAACCGCAAGCGGTTTCCGTTCCATGCCCTGGTCGACGCCAAGTTTCCGCTCGACCAAGTCGGCACCGCCATCAAGCGCGCCGCCGAACGTTCGGTTCTGCGCGCGGCCATCGTTCCCTGAAGGAAGCAACGCCCATGAATAAAATCGACATGTCGTCCAAGGAACCCGATCTCGGATTCACCCCGCGCGGCCTTTACATCGGCGGCAAGTGGGAAGCGGCCGCCGACGGCCGAACCATCAGCCACGTCAATCCCTCGACCGGGCGCAGGCTACCGGACGTGCCGCTTGCCGGACCGGCCGACGTCGATCGCGCGGTCGCGGCAGCGAAGAAAGCGTTCAACGAATGGCGCCGGACGACCATCAAGGAACGCGCGGCGGCGCTCAGAGCGCTCGCCAAGCGCATCCGCGACAACCGCGATTATCTCGGCCTCATGGACGCGATTGATTCCGGCAACGCCGCCAAGGGCATGCGCGGCGACATGGATTGGACCGCCGATTCGCTTGAGTACTTCGCGGGCCTGATCACCGAGATCAAGGGCGAGACTTCCTCGCACGGGCCCAACCACCTCAACTTCACTCGCCGCCAGCCCTACGGCGTGGTCGCCAAGATCAATCCCTTCAATCACCCGTTCCGCTTCTGCGCCGAAAAGGCGGCGGCGCCGCTTGCCGCCGGCAACTGCGTGGTGATCAAGGGCTCCGAGCAGGCGCCGCTCTCCAGCCTGAAACTCGGCGAACTGTGCGAGGGCCTCTTCCCACCCGGCGTGGTCAACGTCATCACCGGCGACGGCGCCACCGGATCCAACATGGTCAAGCATCCGGACGTAAGCCGGGTCGGCTTCGTCGGCTCGGTGCCCACCGGGCGTGCCATCGCCCGCGACGCCGCCGACGGGCTGAAGCGCGTCACCCTCGAACTCGGCGGCAAAAATCCGATCATCATCTTTCCCGACGCCGATCCGAAGAAGGCCTCCTCTGCCGCGGTCAAGGGCATGAACCTCAATCGCCAAGGACAATCGTGCAGCTCGACCTCGCGCGTGTTTGTGCATGAATCGCTGCACCGCGCGGTGCGCGATGAGCTGGTCAACCTCGCCGAAGCCTTGCCGGTCGGATTTCCGTGGCTTGATGAGAACGAACTCGGACCGATCGTGTCGGAACGCCAATACAAGCGGGTCACGAGCTATATCGAATCCGGCAAGCAGGAGGGTGCTGAATTGCTGACCGGCGGCGGCAAACCGAAGAACGCCGCGCTCGACAACGGCTATTTCGTCGCCCCGACCGTGTTCGATAAGGTCACGCCGGCCATGAAGATCGGCCACGAGGAAATTTTCGGTCCCGTCATGTCGATCATGACGTGGTCGAGTTTCGACGAAATGCTGTCGCGGGTCAACGGCGTCGAGTATGGTTTGACGGCGGCGATCGTCACCAACGACCTCAACCGGGCGATGGAGACCGCCGATCGCGTCGATGTCGGTTACGTCTGGATCAACTCCAACGGTCGCTACATCGGCGCGCCTTACGGCGGCTGGAAGCAGAGCGGTCTCGGCCAGGAGGAATGTTTCGAGGAATTGTTGAGCTATACCCAAATCAAGAACGTCAACTTGCGGTGGTCCTAACGCCGCATCCCCGGAGGCAACCCACGTCTGAAAAGGAGATAGTCGCCATGAAACGCAGAAAATTTCTCAAGGCCACCGCCGTCGGCCTCGCGGCCGGCGTCGCCCTGACACCGAGCCCGTCTCGCGCCCAGGCGCAGCGGCCGCAGTTCCGCTGGAAGCTGCAAAGCGCCAATCCGGTCGGAACGCCGCACTTCGTCCTGCTCAACAAATTCGCGACCAATGTCGACAAGATGTCGGGCGGGCGGCTCAAAATCGAGATTCTGCCCAGTGACGCTATCGTCAAGCCCAACGAGATCCTGGACGCCGCCAACAAGGGGCTGATCGACGCCGGCCAATGGTGGACCCATTACGCCACCGGCAAGCATCCGGCTGGCGGCCTGTTCAGCTCGCCGCTCGGCGGCTCGGGCAGCGGCCTTGACCAGATGGCGCATCTCGCCTGGTACCTGCAAGGTGAGGGGCGCGAACTTTATCTCGAGTACTACACCAAGATGCTGAAGGCCGACGTGATGCCGTTCATGTACGCTCCGGACGGCCCCGAGACTTTCGGCTGGTTCAAGAAGCCGGTCGGCTCGGTCGCGGAGTTCACCAAGCTCCGCTTCCGCATTTCCTCGGGCCTGCCCAGCGACGTGCTCAAGGAAATGGGCGGCGTGCCTATGAACGTCGCTGCCAACGAGCTGATCCCCGCGGCTGAGCGCGGCGTGCTCGACGGCGTCGAATGGATCAACCCGGCGAGCGACCTCAAGGTCGGCCTCTCCGACGTGTTCAAGTTCTATTCGATCCAGGGCTTGCACCAAGCGATCGACATCGCCGATATCGTGATCAACGGCAAGAAGTGGCGTGAATTGCCACCGGAGCTGCAATCGATCATCGAGGTGGCGCTGACCACCTCGATCTTCGAGGCATTGCTCTACTTCGTGCACGAGAATGCCAAGGCACTCAAGACGCTGGTCAAGGACAAGGGCGTCACCCTGTTCGACGCACCGGCCGACTACGCGCCGGCTTGGATCGCGGCGTCGAAGAGGGTGCTGGCGCGCTTCGAAGAGAAGGACCCCTTCTTCAAGAAGGTGCTCGATTCGCAGCGAGCCTTCGCCAACTTGGTGGTGCCGTATACGCGCGAGACCGCCAAGCTCTCGACCCTGATCAGCGGCGCGGCCGAACTCAAGTAACCGCGGCGACGACGGACGGAAGGGGGCCGCCGTGAAGACGCTCGATCGCGTCACCGACGTCATCGACCAGATCAGCATCTGGTCTGGGAAAATCGTATCGTGGCTGATTTTCCCCATGTTCCTGGTGCTGGTCTGGGAGGTAACGGCGCGCAAGCTGTTCCACCCGACCATCTGGGCCAACGACATCGCGACCATGGCCTATGGCGCGCATTTTTCGCTAGCGGCGGCCTACACCCTCTATCTGCAGAAGCACATCCGCACTGATTTCCTGTCCCAGCATCTTTCGCTGCGCACCCAGGTGTGGATGGACATCGCCCAGTACCTGGTCTTCTTCCTACCCGGCATCGTCATGTTTGCCTGGCTAAGCTGGGAGTTCGCGGCCGAGTCCTGGGACCTGAAAGAGCAATTGATGACCACCTGGCGGCCGCCCGCCTACTGGTACAAGACCATCATTCCACTGACCGCCGTCCTGCTCTTGATACAGGGCATCTCCGAGGTACTGAAGTGCTTCAAGACGCTGCACACCGGCGTCGACTACCGCCATCGCGAACCCCCAAGCGAATTGACCTGACGCCCCGCCGCGAGACCACCCCCCATGAGCCTCGAAATCCTAGGCCTCGTCCTAATCGGCGTCTTGTTCATCGCGATCCTCGGCGGATTCCCGATTTCCTTCACCCTCATCTTCCTGGCCATGGCGTTCGGCTACTACGGCCTCGGCGAGCGGGTGTTCCACTTGATGACCTACCAGTACTTCTCAACCATGATGGAAACCGTTCTCGCGGCGGTCGCCATGTTCACGTTCATGGGCTACATCCTCGAGAATGCCGGGCTGATGGGACGATTATTCCACGCCATCCAGATTCTGTTCGGGCGGATGCATGGCTCGCTCTATCTCGGCACCATCCTGACCGCGACCCTGTTCGCGGCGGCGACTGGCATCGTCGGCGCATCGGTCACCATTATCGGCCTGATGGCCGGCCCGGTGATGAAGAAGAAGGGCTACGACACGGCGCTCTCGGCTGGGACCATTTGCGCCGGCGGCACGCTCGGCATTCTGATCCCGCCGAGCGTGATGCTGGTGGTGATGGGGCCCGCGTTCCAGGTGTCAATTTCGCGCCTCTACGCCGCCGCGATCCTGCCGGGACTGCTGCTCTCCTTCATCTACATCACCTACACCATGACGCGGACATGGCTGAACCCCAAGCTCGGCCCGTCGCTCACGGCCAAGGAGCTCGACGTACCTACCAGCCAGTTGATCCGCGAGTTGGTGGTCGGGCTGGTGCCGCCGGTCGTGCTGATCGTCTCTACCCTCGGCACCATCGTCACCGGATGGGCGACGCCGACCGAAGGCGCGGCGATCGGCTGCCTCGGCGCGATTGTGATCACCGCCGCGCACGGCAGGCTGACCTTTCAAGTCCTCAAAACCGCTACCTTCCGCACCGCCGAAACCAGCAGCATGGTGATGATCCTGCTCGCGGCCTCGACCTTCATGGGCTCGGTGTTCTCGGCATTCGGCACGCCGCAGTTCCTGGCCGAGATGCTGCTGTCGTGGAACATTCCCGCCTGGCTCCTGATCTTCAGCATCCTGGCGGTCTGTTTCCTGCTCGGCTGGCCGCTCGAATGGGTGCCAATCGTGGTCATCATCGTCCCTATCTTCCTGCCGCTCCTGCACGCGCTGCACGTCGACATGATCTGGTTCAGCATCCTGCTCGCGGTCACGCTGCAGACCTGCTGGCTATCGCCGCCGGTGGCGCTGTCGGCGTATTACCTGAAGGGAGTGGTGCCGGGCTGGAAGCTATGGGACATCTATCGCGGCATGATGCCGTTCATGTACCTGCAGGCCGCCTGCGTGGTGGTCCTCTACTTCTTCCCGCAGATCACGCTCGCGCTGCCTAACCTCTGGTACAAATAATCAACCACCGAGGAATATGCGCCTGAGGTCCTGGCCGTCGAGCAGTTCGCGCGACGGCCCCGTCGCCGCGAGCCGTCCGCTTTCCAGGATGTAGCCGCGCGCGGCGATCGAGAGGGCGAGCCGCGCATTCTGTTCGATGAACAGAATGGCGATGCCCTCGCGGTTGATGGTGGCGAAGATGTCACGCATCTGTCGGATCACCTGGGGTGCCAAGCCGAGGAACGGCTCGTCCACCATCAGAAGTCGCGGCCCAGACATCAGGCCACGCCCGATCGCCAGCATCTGTTGCTCGCCACCCGAGAGGGTGCGCGCTATCTGGCCTTCGCGCTCGGCGAGTCTTGGGAACAGCTTGTAAACCCGATCGAGCGTTGTGGTGCGCGACGCCTTGGCCGCCGAATGCCAAGCGCCAAGGCGCAAGTTTTGCGCCACGGTGAGATGGGGAAACACCCGGCGACGCTCCAGCACGTGGGCGATGCCGAGACCGGCGCGGTGATGGGTGGGACGTTCGACCAAGCTCGTACCGTCGAAACGGATGTGCCCCGTCTTGGCCTTGATCAGGCCGCTGATCGCGTTGACCACGGTGCTCTTGCCCGAACCGTTGGGGCCGAGCAGCGCCACGCATTCGCCGGGCGCGACCGTCAGCGAGACGTTCCAGATCACCTGGTAATCGCCGTAGGCGACGTCGAGGTTTTCGACCTCAAGCAGCATGGTCGGCATTCCCCAGATAGGCGTCGACCACTCCGGGATCGCGGCGCACCTCGTCGGGGGTGCCGAAGGCGATGCGCCGCCCGGCGTGGAGCGCAAGAATGCGGTCGGCGATCTTCATCATCACCGCCATGTTATGCTCGATGGTGACGACCGCGAGGCCGTTGGCCTTCAAGGAAAGCACCAACTCAACCAGACCGGGAATGGTGCGCTGGTCGACGCCGCCGGTGACTTCGTCCATCAGCACAAGACGCGGCCCGGTGGCGATGGCGCGCGCCAGTTCGAGGCGTTTGCGCTGCCCGGTCGACAGCTCGCGAGCAAAGTGATTTCGTTTTTCGAGAAGGCCGACGAAAGACAGTGCCTCGAGCGCCTTGTCACGCGCCTCCGTCATGCGGCGGGTGCGGGCGAGTGCACCAACCATAACGTTTTCGGTGACGGTTAGGTCGGCGAAAGGCTTCAGCTTCTGGAATGTGCGCCCAACGCCGAGCGCGCAAATCCGATCGGGACGCAAGGCGGTGATATCCCGGCCGGCGAAGCAAACTTTGCCCGCGTCGGGCCTGAGAAAACCAGTGACCAGGTCGAACAGCGTCGATTTGCCGGCACCATTTGGGCCGATGATGCCGACGATCTCCCCTTCCCTGGCGTCGAAGGTAATCTCGGAATTGGCGGTAAGGCCGCCGAAGCTCTTGGTCACGCCGCTGACCTGCAGCAAGGGAATCATGGTTTATCCCCTGTCCGCCGCCGCAAGCGTTCGTCGATCAGGCTCAGGAGCCCGCGCGGGCGATACATGCAAATCAGGAGAATCAAAATACCGTAGACGATCAGATCGACCGTGCGGCCGGTGCCGCCGAACCAAATGCGGCTATATTCCGAGAGCGGCACCAAAATTGCCGCGCCGAGCGCCGGCCCCCACAATGTGCCGGAGCCGCCCAGCACCGTCATCAGCAGCACGATGATGGAAATATCGATCGAGAACAGTCGTTCCGGATCCAGCACCAGGACGTATTGGGCGTAAAAAGTTCCCGCCGCCGACATAATCGCCGCCGACAACATGAACGCGAGGACCTTGTGCCCGGACACGGCGACACCGAGGCTGGCGGCCGCATCGGGTTCGTCGCGCACCGCCTGAAGGCGGAATCCAAAGCGCGAGCGCCGCAACGCCCACACCGCACCGTAACCGAGGGCGACGAGCGCGAGCGTGAGAAAGTAGTAAGGCGTCTTGGGTCCATGGAACTGGAAGGAAAACCAAGGCGACGTACGTTCGATCGGGATATAGAGACCGGATGCCGCGCCAACCCACTCCCAGCGCGAAAAGACGATCTGCACCCCAGCACCGATCAACAGGGTCGCAATCGCGAAGTAGTGGCCCTTGAGACGAAGCGTCGGCACCCCGATCGCCGCCGCCGCCAGCGCGGACAAAGCCATACCGACGGCAAGACCAATCCACGGCGAGATTCCGTACTTGGCGAACAGCACGCTCGAGGCGTAGGCGCCCATGCCGAAGAAGATGGAATGACCGAGGCTGATCTGACCGGAAAGACCCGCCATCACGTTCCAGGACTGCGCCATCAACGCGTAGAGGAACACCATGATCATGAGGTGAAGAGAGAACGGCGACGGGAATAGCCATGGATAGGCGAGCAGAAACAGACCCACGGCGAGGCCAAGCGCGATCAGGATAAGCGGCGGCCGAGGCCACAACGCCTCGGCGCGCGCCGTTTCGAGCAACAAGGCGCGGTCGGCGGCCATGGCTCAGAACCTTCCGAACAGGCCCATGGGCCGGATCAAGACTACCGCGAGATAAAGCGCGTAGACGATGACGTTCTTGTAGGATGGGCTGATGAGTAGACCGCCCAATGATTCGATCAGGCCGATCATCACTCCGGCGACCAGGCTGCCGAGGATGCTGCCGAACCCCCCGAGCGCGACCGCGACGAATGCGAGGAGCGCGAAGTTTACGCCGACATCAGGGAAAATATAGAAGAAGGTCGAGAGCATCGAACCGGCGACCGCGACGCACCCGAGACCTATCGCCCAGCCAAGCGACGACATGCGATCGGTCGGAATGCCGACGATGGCCGCCGCTTGTCGATCCTGGCTAGTCGCCTGCAGCGCAAGGCCGGTTTCAGTGCGGGTCACGAACAGCCACAGCCCGACGAACGCGGCGAGGCAAACCCCGCCCGCGACCAGTTGCGGCTGGCCAATGAAGATCGACCCGAATTGCACCCGTCCGGCGATCCAGGGATCGTTGACGATGCGGAAGTCGGGCGTCCACAGATATTGCGCGCTGGCGCGGAGCGCAACCGCGAGTCCGAATGTCGCGCAAATCTGCGCCAGCATCGGCGCGTCCAGCACACGGCGAATGATGCCGTAATGTGTCGCGAGTCCGAGGCCCGCCAGCAACGCCGCCACCAGCGGCAGCGACAAAAGGGGATCGAGCCCACCCAGCGCCCACAGCCAAAAAGACGCGAACATAGCGAGCATCAGGAACTCGCCGTGAGCGAAGTTGACGATTTCCATCAACCCGAAGATCAGGCTCAACCCCACCGCGACCAGGGCGTAAATCAGCCCCATCAGCAGCCCGCTTACGACCGCTTGTAGGATCAGCTCGCTCGTCACCCCAAAGCTCCCACCCGAATGCCTCGGCGCCCGTTATTATTCGGTTTCGGCGCTCAATGACCTCTGGAATCTACCGACTGGTTCCGTTAGAAAAAAGGATGAAATTCCAATGAAATGACCCTTAAACTGGGAGGCTCGTCAATTGTCATGAAAATCAAAACGCTTGCGAGCGCGTTCGCGCTCACCCTGATCGCGCCAGCCGTCCACGCCCAACAGGAAGTGAAGATCGGCGTCCTCATGCCGTTGTCCGGTCCCGTCGCCCAAGTCGGCATCGACGGCGTCGCTGCCATGCGCGCCGCCGTCGAGATCGTCAACGAAGGCGCGGACCTGCCTCTGCCGCTCGCCAAGAGCAAGGGGCTGCCCGGACTCAAAGGCGCAAAAGTCCGCCTCATCGTCACCGATCACCAGGGCAAGCCCGAGGTCGGCCAAGGCGAGACTGAACGCCTGATCAACCAGGAAAAAGTCCACGTCATGTTCGGCGCCTATTTTTCGAGCGTCACCGCGGCCTCCAGCCAGGTGGCCGAGCGTGCGGGCATTCCCTACGTCAATGGCTCCTCGTCGCAGCCGGCGCTGACTCAGCGCGGCCTCAAGTGGTTCTTCCGCACCTCGCCCAACGACGAGCATTTCACTCACGTCATGTTCGACTTCATGAAGGACTTCACCAAGAAGACCGGCAAGAAGATCGAATCGGTCGCCATCATCCACGAAGACACCGCGTTCGGCACCGACAGCGCCCGGGTCCAGGAAAAACTGGCGAAGGACAACAATATCAAGATCCTGGAGAAGATCGCCTACAAGGCGCAGACCACCGCGCTCACGGCGGAGATCCAACGCCTCAAGGCGGCAAACGCCGACGTGCTGCTACCGTCATCCTACACTTCGGACACGTTCCTGATGCTGCGCACGGCCAAGGAACTCGACTACAACCCGAAGCTGCTGGTGGCGCAGAACGCCGGCTTCACCGACCCAACCTTTATCTCGACCATGGGCAAGGACGCGGAAGGGGCAATCACCCGCTCGCCCTATAACGCTGACCTCGAAAAGCGCATCCCCATGATTTCGAAGGTCAACGCGATCTTCAAGAAACACTCCAACGGGCGCGATCTGTCCGATGTGCCAGCGCGCGAGTTCACCGCCATGATGACGCTGCTGGATGCGATCAACCGCGCCGGCTCGACCGAGCCGGAAAAAATCCGGGTCGCCCTGACCCAGACCGACATCCCGGCCGATCAGCTGATCGTGCCTTATCGCGGCGTCAAGTTCGGGGCCAACGGCCAGAACGAACTGGTCCGTCCGATCTTGATGCAGGTGCAGAACGGCAAGTACTGCACCATTTATCCGTTCGAGCTGGCGGCGTGCGAGATGAAGTATCCGGCGCCAACCTGGGCGGAGAAAAAATAGCGGAATCGCGATCATCGTAACGTCCGAGCCGGCGGGGTTCTCCCGCCGGTTCTTTTTTCGGGAGGACCCCTCCAAAATGCTCCGATCGATCGTTCTCGCGGCGGCGATCGTGTCGGCGGTCCCCGCCGTTTTCGCCCCCGTCGCCTTTGCCGACGACGTCCAAGCGCGGCGCGAGTTACTGCCAACCGGAACGCTTAGGGTCGGCATCGGCGTCGGGCCGGCCAAAACCGCCTTCTGGTCGGCGAATGATCCGGCAAGCGGACGGCCGAGCGGGGTGTCCATCGTCAGAACATTTGAGACTGGCGGGTGCGTTTTCTAACGGAGGCTTTGGCTCATCAGGGTTGTCAGTTTAGGCGGCGGCTTTGGCGTGCTGCAAGCGTCTGAGTTCGGTGGTTC